>Ga0123340_1000372_pt1 | contig 27912 bp, 14 predicted proteins | sample SirMexnodulemix_FD_89961 | JGI IMG/M metagenome (GOLD analysis project Ga0123340, IMG submission 89961) | Root nodule microbial communities of legume samples collected from Mexico - Siratro Mexico nodule mix | ecosystem: Host-associated > Plants > Roots > Nodule | place: Mexico: Nepantla...
ATATATATATATATATATATATTACAATTTAAGTTGTGATAGGAGACTAATCTTAACTATCAATATTTTTCTTAAAATTATTGAAATTTAATTTGGAAACCTAAATAAAGTTATAGAAAGGAATAGAATCAAGTATGTAAATAAAGATACACTCAATATTCTAAGAAGGTTTTAGAATAGACCATTTTGCTTATTACCACCATTAATGTGTGAAAAGCTTTATAAGGCCTTATTTGTAATTCTCTCACATGGTATACCTTTTGTTTCTTTATTTCTTTTAAGTTTTTCTTTATTTTTGTTCTATTTTTATTCCTTCAATCTCATATACCTTAAAGCATTGGTAATAGGCATTCTTCAAAACTTATCAATAATAGAGAATTTCATGTAAAAGAAGTTATCTTAAATGACTTTAGAAGAGTAAACTTTAAATAAGAATGTTTTATTGTGAATATTTTGGTAAAAAAAGTATGATATTACGTGTTGAGTTAGAAATTCTTTTATTACATGTAAGTCTCAAACCTTTCATTTGAGTCAAAAATAATATTTGTTACATGTGTGTTTGATATTTTTCAGTTGCATGTGTGTTTGATGTTCTTCAGCTGTATGTAAAATTTAAAAAACTTATGTTGCATGTACGTATGACAATTTTCAAGATGTGTCAATTAAGTTGGAGACTTTTCCATTAAGAGATGAGTGGTAGAATCCTTGTTGTATGTTTGTTTTCAAACTAATTATGTCATGGAAAATGGAGAAAACGGCTGGAACAATGCGCAATAGTGTGAACGAAAATAGAGTGATTCAAGACAGCGGAAACTTCATAGAAATGGATGTGATGACATATTGTGATTAAGTGAATTAGTGGAACAAAGAGATCGAGAGAGGTTAGACCAATTCTCAATTGGAATTTCTAAGTTAGACTTCTAAGAAAAACTAACAAAAATCAAGCTTAAAATTTACAATACTATGCACTCATATTTATAGAGTGTATTCCCACTTTAGCTTCTAGAGCCCACTCTCTAACCATAACTTCTATGAGAATCTTATAACCCTAGCTTGTAATCGCTCTCACAAGGTGATGACAAGTAACACAAGAAGAGAACTTCTCTCATATCCTAACTTAGACCACTAACATTATTTATAGGCTTCAAAGCCTAACATCTTACACTACATGGCCCAAAATACAAGGCACAAATCTACTATACTCAGCCCAAATTATTCTAAATTATTCTATACATTTAATACAATATAGAGAACTGTTCCTTTATACTCCATTCTCTCCAAAGTGATATCTTCAGGGTCGTATTGAGTCCCAAGCAGTTGGTTGGAAGTCCAAACAGGGTGAGATAAGCCCAATCTCATGGAAAACTCTTGATTCACCCTCCTCTAACTCTTTATCTTCTTTATTATTTAACTAATGTGGCTAAAGCCTATTCCAAACATACATTGAGTCTAAAGTCTTTCCTTTGTGTGTTAGACAAGGGTTTTCCTTACATGTTTAATTGGAGTCTTCATTTTCTTTAAAATCTTAAAAGCAAGATAACTTCATCTATTGTATTTTTGAATGAATAATATTAAGTAAAGATATGGTACAAGTCACTCTATTGAGTGTTTCGTTTAATACCATCACTCAACAAAAAATAAAAATGCTTAAGTGGAGGTATTATTTGAGTCATTCCGATTTGTGCATCATTTCTCACCAGAACCATGTTCAATCAAATGGAAATATCGTTTAACATTCATATTAAAGTAGTTTTCCAAGTTTTCTTTTATATATATATATAAGTATATAATGAAAAGTCACAAATTTAGAATGACATGTAAATAATAGTTTAATATAATGTATTAACTATTGAAACTTATGAAAAAGATATAAGAATTCATATATCTTCGATATAAGTATCATATTTTGGATTTCTTAAACTTACCTTATAACTATGAAGTCAAAACGTGAGATGTTTTATGAAAAAAAATGTTAATCTTTAATAAAACATGCTTATTGTGAGTCGTCTCATAGAAAGCATATGTAAATGTTTCTTTTGAAAGATATCTTCAATATGTGAATCCATATATGAATCGTATATATACACTTGTATTTTTTTAATGAAAAGATTAAGAGAGTTGGATTAGAAATTTCATAACTAGATATACATGTTCATATTTAATATTTGATATCTTACTCTCATGTTTAGTATTTACGTGATGACTTAGTAACAAACACGTTAGGTTAAAAGTCTCAGATGTTGTATACTATTTCTCTTACAGGATCTTATATTTTTTTAAACTTTTTTTGAGGTGTTAATGATATATTCAAATAAAAATATTTAACTGACAGGAAGAATAAGGAAATAAAATAATTATTAGTAAAATACTAATTTATAATACATTATAAGAAAACAAATATTGTATGTATGATATTGCGTTTGATATGATACTAATTTTGCGAAAGAGTGTAAATACTTTTCAATCTTATAAAAATTATTAGATCAAACTGAGTCAATTATTGACCGATCAGATTACTTTTTCATGTGCAATACTGCTAAAGTTCAAATTATTAGATAAATAGATACTTTATCTAATTTGGCGGGATATTAATTAAATCAATATATTTAAAAGTTATATATAACTTACTTTTATTCATTCATATATACATCACATGAAAGTATCCAATACTGTAAAATAACAACAAAAAAATCGAAATAATATAAATCTACATTCCAAAATTTAAAACATTGTCGTGACAAAGTGTCTAACATGAAAAAATATCAATCAAAAAAATTAAAATATGTAACATTAAGTCTACAAGACATAGGCGAAGCTGTTTAAAAAAAATAACTGACTTTAACCAAAAAAAAGAGTTCAGATAATAGTCACTAATATAATATTAATAGTTTCTCAAATTGAAATAACTTCCATTGATTACGAAATAAACAAAATTAAAGCCTATGATGTATCCCGTTCCTACTTACAACATACGCTACTTACATTAGTTACCAAAATCGTTGCTCAAGCGGTTCCTGCAATCAAGGAAATGTAGACAAACTATTCCTTGTTGCGAGAAGAGCGCCCCTTCCTTTTTTGTGTAGACAAACTATTCCTTGTTGCGAGAAGAGCGCCCCTTCCTTTGACCTCCGAGAATACGAGAAATTTGCAATCCTCGACTGAAGGCTTGGTTGAACAACATTCGGGTCTGAAATTCTGAAACAAAAGGAAACCAAGCCAGGAAGGCAACAGGTGTGAACAAAAGCAGACCCATGACTATCTCATAACCACGAGCTAGAGTTTTAACTGATTCCCAGAATCCTGCTCGTCGAACTAGAGGCTTTAGTGCTTGCGCAATCTGCAAGAAATGAAAAATGCGAATTCAAAAACCGTAGCATACCACTAGGAATCATTGCCTCAATTGATGTATACTATTTTCATGTCAAGGAGAGTTGACAAGTCCAATCTCTTTTCACCGGTAAATGAGCTCCGACTCTCTCGGGCTCATAAGAAGACATCAATTCATGGATGAGGATAACATATAACAGTTCAAAACAATGACATTAGTATGGAGAAAAATAAAGTGTCCATTCACCTGTAGCATTCCCCAACCAGTTGGCATAAAGGCAAGAATGCAAACAACAATATCCTGGATTGTCATGTGAGGAAGTGCAATCAAGGTGACTAGAACTGAGACAAATGTTAAGAATATCAACCCCTTGATTAGCCGGAAGACAAGTTGAAAATCTGCACTGAATTTCCGTCTCCCAACTGACACCGTCTGAGACAAAACGGAACATGAAAATCAGAAGGAAAACATAAATTTACCACAAGACCGAGCCTTTTGACTATATAGAATTCTAACTTCGTTTACGTATTTGGGCAAGAAAGTGGACAAGCCTTTTGGTTCACTGTTAACTTATACTATGTTAGATAACCCCACCGTCCACCAAGCAAAGACTAATAATAATAAATGGGCCATGATATTCATATTGAGAAGTCATAAATAACATGAACAATTTTGACTCGCCCTAAGATACAAATTAGCTTGCTACTAACCTTCATAACAAATAATATCAGAAAGATCACCAGCCACGATATGCCATAGACCTGTACAAGGGAAAGGATATCCATTCAATATGCCAAATTATGAAAGTGAGATAAATAGTTGGAGAAAAAAGGGAACAACACAGGTGAAAGACTTGCCAGAAAACTTTTCGTATGTCTCGTAAAGGTCAAGTGATAAACAAGGCCATACTGATATATGAAAAAACGTAAAGACAACAATATCTCCGTAATGATTCCGCGAATTCCAGAATATTGGAGATGCTCTTGTTCCTCCTCCCACCAGGATTCCCAACTTTTTTCAGGTGTTACACCTATACCACCTTGGATGCTAATCCATTTATTCCAATCAGTCCAATCATCAACGATCTTTTGCCACTCAAACCCAGAAGGATTGAACAAGAAGGGTGCATAAAGCCAGGTGCCAACCATAAACCACATTGGTATAGTAATCATTAGATATGCAACCCCACTTCTATACGTGTGACTAAATATTTGGTATACAATAAGCAAAATCATTAGCTCAATACCCTTGACAAAGTGGCTACGGGAGTAAAGTCTATAGTTGTCAGCAAATTTAGCATGGAAAACCACAAATCCTCGACCAGTAGGTCTATATTTTGCACCTCCATGAAGCAATGTCCTTCCATAATAGTGAGTCTTTGTCCCAAGCGAAAAAGTGAAGAAAACTGGAGCTAGCTGCAACTGCATTAATATGAACTCACTAAGTGCAGTTCGGAAGCCTCTTTCCAAGCCAATTTCCATCAACATGGGCAAGGCCATCAAAAATCCAATTTGAACAAAGGACTGAGAAGCGAGAGCCACTTGAAGAGGCTTATTGTCTCGAATGGCTTTTTGTGTACTCAAACCTTCTTCAAGTCCACTAAGAACAAGATAAAGGCGACCGTAGAGGAATACATATACAGTGAGAACAGTTATCTGCCCAAAGTTTAAAGAGGAAAAGAAAAACGTTCAGAAGCCTGAGAAATGAGAACAATATAAGAGCTAATTCAGGTGGTAACATACAAGAGTGCTGAAGTAAAATCCAATTGTGGTAAAATAACAGGACAACATTCTGAAGAAGTCAAAGCGGTGGCCAAGTCGGTACACATCTCGACTCAGTGTTTGCTCTCCATTTCCATTAGCTATCTTTGCTTCAAACATAGAAATCTGGTTGAGACCCACATCTCTGCCTTTACCAACTTGTATGTATTCATGATGAGTAACATTTCCTTCACGGAGTGTAGAGTTGAAGCCTGCAAATAACATAGTATAATCAAATGTAGATGTGAATAAAGCACAAGAAAAAGATACGGGAGAATAGGAAGTTACTTCACCAGCAAAAATATCTTCACTCAAATTGATAACCTTGGAGGCTTTACTAACACCCCCTCTTGTGAGGTGAAAAAGCCTATCAAAGACATCGGGATGACCATAGTGGAAGCGAACCCTACACAAGCATATATATATCAAATAAAAGCAGAGTAAATAGGAAAAAAGAAACCTATATGAATCCCAACAAATGGAAATTTATATATTGGAATGTATGAAAAGTATCCAATAGTATTTTGATTATATCTTTTGAGCTTAACAGCGTTATCTCTTTGCACTAGTTTCCCTATTTCATGTGTCTCCTACTAGTCAATTTATTTATTTGGTGTAATTCATCTTGCATATCATTTAACCAAAAACCCATCAACTCAAGCATCATCAATGAACTTTCCTGTGTCTTGTAGGGTTATCCAACTACTATAACACAAGGGTACAAATTAGTCGTGTATGTATCATTAAATTGTATCCCTTTTATTATGATATAATACTAGTATAAATAAGAGCCTGTAGTTTACATTCATCACCATATTGTAATACAATGCTTTATGTGTCAAGTTAATATCAATCTCAGAGTATTTAATCTGTATTATCTCCTTTTCCTCTCTGTAATATATCTTAAACCCTACAATTTCGACAAAACCAAACATGATACATATAACAACTTCAAGACATTTATATGTGAAGTTTATGATCAGAGGTTTAAAGGAATTGATCAGATAGTGCTACATCAATCTTCATTTTTGTACTTAATAGTTGCTTTGTCGGTGCATAGCTTCCACATGGACTTATTCTATAACTATATACCAAAGATTGGAAAATAGAAGCAAACAAACCTCTGTACGAAAGATATTTGTCCGGAGAGCATATCATACTTGATCTTGCAAAGTGGTTTAGCTCTAACTCAATTTTTAAAAACCAATTTGTAAAAGAGGATTGCCCCCCCACATATATACTTATTTTAACACTATTTCTAGTTAATGTGAGACCCAAGTTTTTTCCAACACACCCCTTTACGTTTTGCAATATTGGGCTTGGTACATATATAACTCAACCCTCCGAAATTAATGGATAAGGTGAGAATTATCCTGACTTATACATTGTATTTTGACATTATCTCTAGTTAATGTGTGAAACTTGAGTTTTTTCCAATACTTGAAAGAAGCTGGCCAAGATTAACATCTATGGTCCAATTTGCAGGGAAAGTATTGAAGAGAAATATTGTGTACCACGTTGCCAAATTATATTAGAGTTCTCCAATGACTCAAGGGCGGCTATTGATCAAGGCATTTGTGTTTAAGTGATGACCCATGTCATTATACACGAGGTTTAGCAAGGTCCTGCCCTCAAATCTCAGCAGGACCAGCCATGTACTTATTTTAATAAACAACACACACACAATAAAGAGAAAGAATAAAACTCACTTCAGTGGATTAGCCAACAATCTCTGACCAATTGTCACAAAACTGGTCTCCTGATTTGACATGAACCATGCAAGAGAAGAAACACTGAAACATTGGTACAAAACAAAAGTCAGGGATACATTGCAAACTTTAGGTTCACCTTTTTTCCTAGCAGTAGAATGACAAAATGCTTTCACCTTCCAGTAAATATGTGCTCCCTAAGACCAAGAATACTTGGGAATCTCACCCCATCATGCTTCTTAAGGAATTCTTGCAATAAATTTCTCATTTTTAAAGCTTCTTCCATGTAGTTATCCTGTTAAAAAAGAGACAATTTAATTTCACAAAAGAATGAGACATTAACAGTTTTGAGCTTCTCACACAAGTATCATACCTGGTTCATATCTATTGTTTGCAAGCCTTCTCCACGTGTGAAAATTATGGCATGGTTCTGATTTTCAGGTTTGCCCTCACCTAAGATGGCTGGTCCGGGAAGCTTTATTTTATATATGACCTGATTAAGACAATCAAATGGAGACTAAGAACCACGTCGGCAATAGAAGAATAATGAAGGAACTATTATGAAGGGGAAGAGAAAGTAGGCTCAGCACCAGTTCAAGCAGTTCAAGTCATGAACTGTATTTAGTCATATGGAAACGGTATAACTAGTTACTTACTAGATTGAAATTATACAATGAGAAACCATTGTTTCTTTGAGTAAGTTTTAAAATAATTTTTGCATATGTTCTGTGGTTAAAACAATCACAGGAAATATTGTTTATAATCACGACAAAAAGTTCAGACAGAAATGTTCAAATCTGAATATAAACTGCACTAAGTTGCTACAAAGGGAAGTTAGATGGTCTAATTTCACCTGGCATTAGTAGTTAGATAAAAACTAGTCTCTACACTAGCTCAGGAGGAAGGGTAGGGTTTAGGGTTTAGGGCATTAGTAGTTAGATAAAAACTAGTCTCTACACTAGCTCAGGAGGAAGGGTAGAGAGAGATGGTGAGGGTCCATATATCTGATCTCTTATAACTGATTAAATTTAATCAATAATCAAGGAGATATCAAAAAGATGTTAAATAGCGGCGACAACAATAGCATATTTCATTAGGTGAGGTAAGCCGCATCTACGTGAACAGTATTTAAAATTATATTTTTTGTTAAAAAGAAACAAACTTGTGTTCCACCATGGAAACATCAAGGCATAAACATCTTTGCAAAGCAGTATGCAATTATGCATTCAGGTTTGTTGTTTGGATGTTCTCCATGTGACATGTGAATGCTTCCTGAGAACGGCCATTGCTTATATTGGCAGAGAGACTGACAGCCTGCTTGCATATTTAGTTTTTGTCATTTCATGTTGTATATATACCTTCCGATTTTGAAGGATTTTACATCCTCCTATGGTTGTATTTGACCTCTTTTATGACAAAAAGCTTAATTTTCTATCCAGAACAAATTATTAGAAGTAAAAATGATGAAAGAATTTATTGAACAGGCTTTATTTATCAAGATTAGCATACCTGGTCTAAATATTGCACAGGCTCTGTCTCTGAAGGACTACTGGATTTTGGCATAGCCTTCACCAAGCAAGAGTAATAAACCTTATTGATCTTTTTAGGTCTCTCTTTGCTAGGCTCCTCTACCTCATCAATATAGGCAACTCGAAGTGAAGGGTATCTGCCAAATAAAAACATAGGAACCAATTGATTTGTATAATTAAACATCAAGGCAGTACTATTAACCTTGGACATTTACCTTGTCATAAGCCTCAATATGTCCTGGGCACAAGCAGCACCAGATCGCTTGTCAATCCCATATTGTTGACATGAGACCACATAGGAGAATTTCATATCCGCCACGGCTTGACACTGTGTCCACAATGACCTTTCCCCCTTTGAGTTATCATCAGAATTTTCTATGGCCTTGTAGCCTTCCATCAAATCTGCATTTTTGTAACATTCATTCAGAGAAATAAAATAAAAAAATAAATTTTAGAAATAATTTTCACGAACGTATCATTTCACAACCAAATTATAAGCGACAAGTAAAATATTATTTGATCATTTTAGAATGAAAGCTCACCTTCATCTTTGGCCATATCAAGAAAAGCCTGGAGCTCCAAAGCTTTTCTGTAGTACATCATACCTCTCACTGCATCAATGAGAATGCTTCAATTAAATGCAATGATAAGCATTATGCAATTGTCATTTTGAGGAAAGGACAAAGTTGTACAGGAATGTGTCAGTAGTATATGTGCATGTTTGTGTTTGTGAGAGAGGGAGAAAGAGAGGACCAGTTCTGGTCAAAGTTTGGCCTCGGTATGATGCCCAGCGACGAAGTTCTTCTTCTAACTCATCAGATTCATTTCCTTTAAGTTCCTCCTCACTGGAACACTTCACTCGCTGAAGAAAGTTGTTCCATTCATCTGTATGCATCAATAACAAAAATTGCCAAGAAATACATTCATATTCATCCCTTGAATTTTCACATTTATGCAACATAGTGATTTATGGGAAAAGGTTAAACCTGGAAATATCTTCTGCAAGTAGAAGAGTATAGAAACACCATCTTCATTGGGTGAATCCAAATCGTGCAAGGAAAAGAGAACCTCTTCGGTGTAGTATGGTGTTAAAACCCTGCAAAGTCCATAATGCAAAAAAGTAAAAAGTGTCCCAAGGGCATCAGTAATGTAATGGTGCAGTAAATACACCTAATAAATTAAATAAACTAGGAAGCAAGCTTCAAATAAATTCTGTATTTAAAATGCAAAAAAACACCTTTTACAATAAATTAATCTTATTTATATTTTCTTAATCAATAAAAAAATATATTTTACTGTTATATGTGTATTATTGGGAGTTATGGCACATCTGTAGGATACATATCTAGATATATACCTTACACATATCGTATCCCATATATTTTTAGAATAATCATATCATTGTATCAAACACATATCACTTTTGTGAATTCATAATAAGAGGCGGTTATGGTGCCAATTTGTTCTGTGGTGTTTTGAATTGAACCTTGCATTATTCATATCTGGTCTGTAAAGCAGAATATTCTAATAAAAAATAGTTATTTGTGTTCAATTCTTGAGTTCAACAGGATGAGTCTCAATTCATACCCATAAAATTTATATTTCATGGGCCAAAATTTCAAGCTGAGATTCAAATTACTAAAGTTTTCAACCAGATTTTTTAGTAGTGGAATCTTTGTTTCTTCCTTTGGTGTGTACCGTGTCCGACACATATCGGACACCGACACTTGTTCGACTTGGTAAAGAGTCCAATTCAAAAGAAATTTTTTCGGGTATTTAACAATTCTAACACAGTTCCAACACAATTTTGAAAGGGACTAATTCAATAATTTTCTAAAAACTCAAACTTAGAAATAAGAAACAAATCCTATATATAACCAGGAATTTAGATTATATATGTTTCTTTTCACTCTTTGGATTTTCGATAGATGAATTAGATTCATTTTTCTTATATTTGGCTAACCTCATTCATAGATGATTTTTTAATACACAAATCTTGATTGTCAGTGGATATAATTCATAGTGATTTAATATATAGATTCGTGTATTTGTGTCCTATATTTTGGAGATTACACATATCAAGCTGTCTGTGTCAATATTCGTGCTACATGAAAGCTTCCTATGGCACTTTAAAACTTATCATATAGGCACTTTAAAAACTTAAAATCTTTCAAAAGCTTCACTAAAAAACTTATGGGCTAAGTTCTCGTACTGAGAAAGCAAGCAATATATGTGAATCTTTCATCCAGTCAGTAAAATTGATATATAGTACTGAAACGAATTCACTCAAATACTGTAAGTAGCATTTTGGAACAAAAGTGAAAGAAGGCTTACGAGAATGAAAGCATATTGCGAACTTTGGGTGCTGTAGGCATATCCATATACAGTGAATTAGAGAAAAAAGAAATGCGCCTTTTCGCTTCTAAGTTAGATGGTACATCCATTGCTGATTCTTTTGTTGTAAGCAGTAAGTAAAGCCGTTTAATCTACAAATATAGGAAAATGTAAGCAGATCATCAGATGCACTTCACTAATCAAATTCTCAGCAGAATACTTTATCGAGTGCCAAACCTTCTCTGTCCAAGCTTCAGTAACTGGTTCAATTGGAAACCTGATAGCCCCTTCAGATGCAAATAACTGGTATTGTTGCTCAAGAAGAAGCATTCCCTCATGTCCAGATCCACCGTGGATTGAATCTACCAAGCTACTCAAAAAAATGATACAATAATATTCAGTGGGAAGATGCCCTTTAAAAATGTTGGAGACATGGGATCCATTATGGGTACCTGAATATATGATCCTCCATCATCATATCTCTAGTCACTACCTCCAACATATCCTGGAATAGAAGCACAATTTGATCCCTGTCTTCATGCTTGTTCTCTAACTGTAATCAATAAAAAGCTGGATAAGATTTAACAAGCTAAAGATTATACATTAAAATGCAATTTTGATAAGGGTGCTCGACATTACCAAATATTTTATTAGCTTAACATATTGCTCATAGAGGCTAGGAAGTGCACTGAGTCTGAATTCACTTGTAAGGTCATCAGCTTCAATATGTTTGTCTACCTCGGAGAAAATGTATTCTACGACCCTGAAATGAAGGGATTCAACAAAGTAGAAAATAAGTATAGATAAACAAAATATTTTAGAAGTCAGTTAGATCGGAGTGATTTCCAAAAGCCATGATATGTTATTGTATAGATCTACATAAGAATACTACAAGGAATATCACCCAGAGCATAAGTAACTGCATGATAGACTTACTGTTTTTCACAGTCCCCTTGAACCAAGTACTTAACAATGCTCTTAAAAGAAGCATAGCACTCCTTAATAGCAGAATACATATAGTGGTCAGTGTTAATTCTTTTTCTCAACTCTCGATCCTTTCCATTGCTGTCCTTAGCCATATCCAATGCAATTGGAATCTATAAAACAGACGATTGTTAAATAGACAGGAAAGATAGCAGATTTTTACATGATTTTTTTTTTTTAAAAAAAAATCAACAAATAAACCTTGCTAGCAAGTAGAAATGGTGGCCACTGTATAAGGTCCAACTCACGATCAGCCCAGTAAGGCACAAGCAAAAGATCCATTTCCCTGAGTAGTACACAAGTACAACCACCCCAGTTCACTAATGTTAAAACAGCACATTACTCTCCTAGAGCGAAAAGATGAAGAACCAAAAATGTAAATGTATCCTCCAGATTACCTATTACTGATAAGATCTTCCTCTCTAAAACTAGTGATTATTTGATTCCATAGTTGTGCAAATCTTGCAGCTTCTTTACCTTTGTTATTTGGGATCTGTATCAATAAGCCAAAGTAAATATAATGAAATGATGTTAAAAAATCTTCAATCATCTAAAAAAGTGAAAATATTTAACCAGATCAAATCTGCGAGATAAAGTGGCTTTTAATCCTTTTTTCCTCGGCTCACTCTTTTCCTCTGGGATCAAACAGGCATTGAAGGCACCAGGCAATGAATCAAAACGAGATCTAAGCATTCCCAGTGTCCTTATCTAACATCAGTAAACAATGAAACAGTTCCAAGGTTAGAACAAGAAAACCAGATATAAGTTCAGAGCATAGATGCGGGAACAATCTCGAGAGTATACAAATTTTTAGTTAAATAATCCATGCATAAAGTTAAAATCCCTAAAACTTTTACTTGAAAAATTGCTTGGTTTCTTATTGTACTCTTCTTTGAAAGTTTACATCTTTCATTCTGAACTCTCTTTCTTTAAAATTTAGAACTTTCTAATCAACTTGTGCATCTCCTCATTTGATTTCAAACATATTTTTTAAAATTATGCTTTCCTAAATTTAGCTAAACATAAAAGGCTGCACGACACACTTACCAGTTCTACCAAACAAGACAACCAAACTTGAGATGTAAGCAAATATAAAGTGGAATATTCAACAAGAAAACAATATCCCAAGACTCAAACAGCTAAATTCCCAGTACATATAAATAAATAAAACAATAAATCTGAAATAGTAAACTCTACTTATACACTAAACTACGAATGCAATATAATAATTACAAGTACCGTCTGCTTGTATCAAGTTTAGACGAACAAAACAAAGAAACAAAGAACATACAATCATCACAGATGATGGTGCTGGCATAAATGGAAGTAGCTGCTGGAAAATATTAGGAGAAATACAAACAAACTATGACAAGAAAACATTATCATTGACCTGCATGACAACTTAGAACTAAGCACCATTTTATAATCAAGAATACGTGGAAATATTAGAATATGGTAGCAACAAAAGAAGCTAGAAAAAACTATCTAAATCAGAATCATAGACTAAAATGAATAACTATTATTATCATGTTGAAAATAAATGTTTGTAAAGAAAACTTTATTGATTTACAAATTTTCAATAAGCTACAGATGTAACTTGAAAGAAAAACAATCCAGTGAGAATATGGTGTAGTGTACTTATACAGATAGTTGACAATATCCAATGGTCACACATCAACAAAACAATTATGATTGCCGGACAGACAGATAAAATTTTTGCTTGAAGAACTGCCCAACATTTGGGGAAAAGAGTGCATTGGAGGGTAGGTGTAAGCAAACAAGGAATGAATAAACACAATCCAAAACAGCTCTTTAAGATAAGGATTTAGAAGTGGGCAATCTACTGACCTCTCCGAGACGACGGAATGCCCCATAAATACCACCAAATAACGTAGAGAATATGGCATACCAGATTTGGGTATCCATAAAGTATACCTGAAGAGGAAAGGCGAAGTTGGATCACTGCATGACATGTATTGAAATTTGAAGCACTAACCAAATCAGGTACTTGTAAACACATACCAGAATAATTGGAGACCAAAGTGCAACTACAACACCAAGATTTTTTCGAGCTGCAAAGCACAAAACTTATAATTTCATTTTGAAAAATATAATTATGCAAGAAAAGCAAAGAGTTCCAGCTTACTACCACGGGGGAAAAATTCATGCCACTGAAAAGTTGAGATTTTTACACTCATTATAGCTTTCGTTGGTTCCACCAGAGGTTTTATCTATAGTAAGAACCAAAGATACATATCGTTAAAAGAAAAGGTAAAATTGATATATTTTCAAATAAACAGATGATATTTTGTAGTATAGTTTGCGTAGGTTCCACCAGGGGTTCTATTTTATACTAACAAATAAATTAAGATCACTACTGAGACAATGTGGTCCACATTTATTGGGACTGCACAAGCTGCTTTTTGTTTCTGTAAAATAATACATTAATATTATAGAAGATATAGTTGAAACTACAGTCAAATTGACAAAGGTTGGTAGTCAAATCAAAAATACAAGAACCAAGACACATTGAAGATTAAGACCAAAAAAGTAAGCATCATATTCATTTCTACAATCAGAGAAGTGAAGAAAAAAGGAGGACAAGATTAGAGTTATCCACAAATCATGAATGAAAAGAAATCATCACCTCTATATAGTAACTGAAAGCTAACTTCGTAACTATAAGGAGAACCCAGAATATTGTGTACCTGACATTATAAACAACGATACATTATGATTATTCCAAGGAAAATAATACTATTCACAATTGATAGGAACTTATAACACTAGATACTTACTTGAAAAGGGAAAATGTGCTCTCATGCATTCCCCTACCAACGTAGAGTCGAGGCTGCCAATTACAAAGAATCAAAATCGACAATTTAAATTCAGTATATCTCAGGTGCAGAGGCAAAAAACGACTGATTCTACGTGTACCAGCTGAAAAATATATATGGAAAATAGGGGTGTCATATCACCTACCTGTGACCACCACATCATAAGCATCACAATCCTATAGTTTGACCTCTCAAGAAAACGACGAATGAGTGGAAACAGAAATAACATGGCAGCTAGCATATTTGGTGACAGGTATACAACAACAGCCATAATAAAGAATGAAGGCGAATTTGAATTGCTTCCGAACCAACTTTGTATCGTTTGAGCAAACCCAGGAGGATTTTCCCAAGTATAAGCATAACTAACTGATAGAACAATCACCCATGCTGCAGCTGAAACAGCTTTTAGAATGTATCTCAACTTAACATACATAGACATGCTCCGTTGTGCTTTCCAACTGAGGATCACATCCAGAATAGCTGCCCATGAAATCATGAAGTAAAAATGATAACCATAAGCAACTTACATTATCATAATGCCAAGATTGTTTAAAAAAATGTGGGTGCTTTCTGTGGCCCTTTACTTGCTTTATCTAAAGAGTGCCGCCTCAACTTTTTAAAATGGCCTTCAAATACCAAGTAAAAAACCAAAAATTTTCGCTAAATAAATCTTCCTCTGATGTCTGTCAGCGGTTGCATGTTAAACAGACAAGCATTAAAATAGAAGAAAAAAGGGCTCTATAATAGAAGCCAGAGTAGCAATATAGGCTAAAATTTTATACAGAAACAAACTATTAAATACAGAAATATAAATCTGGCTACTGAGAAGTATCCACAAGCAATATATGTGCTGGTAAGATTTGCTATTACCTACCTTGTCCAAGCTTCAATATAGCTGCTGTTATAAACACACTAAGCACCTTCTTGAAAACATCCCTATTGAAGATTGCACTTGGATTCCCAGTTCCATTCCAAGCAACAATAATCATCGCCTAAGATAAATTAGCTCTTTAAGAAATGGATTTAATTTGCTAGATATTGAATAAAGGGAAAAATCATTCACATCGATTGTGAAGGACAACAGACAAATTATTACCTGTAAGCACAGAATAAAAAAACCCCACATGCGATCAAAACTTCTGAAAATATGCCAAAATGACCTTATCTCAACAAAATTGACTTTTCCAACCCATTTGTCCCTGTTAACTGGCTTGTTATCCTGTAGATTCAAGTATAGCAAGGCTTAAAATCCAGTGGCAGGTACATGTTTTAGGCTTTCAGCACTAGCTATCCAAATGTACTTCGTTTACAACAATGGGAATTTATAAATCACCCATTTAACATTTCAAATAAGTATCATAATCAAATGGAAAACATTTTCTTCCCATTTTCAGAAAAAAATTCTAGTCATTGATTATCATAATGGTTCTTTACAGAAAAGCATGTCATATCATAACCAGTAATCAACCAGATATATAATGCATGTCATCTATAGATCAATTTTCAATCAATTATACACCTATTTTTCAATTTTGAAAACTTTTTCTTCTGGGAACTAAATTTATAAAACTTAAATAAATTGAGAACATAATCAATGCTTACATTAGATTTGTCAAAATTTAGCTGCTCAACTGGCAGGCAAAAAAAATCGGCATCAGCACGCATTGGCCAACCAAGCCGAAAACAATCAGCTGACCTACAATTGTCATTGAAAATTAGTACCAAGACGGATACAAATAAAAAGCGAGAATCAATTAATTATACCAGAAATATTCATTTAAATCATCATAGTTCCTCCATTGTGAATGCTTTGACCTCCCCTTTTTGCTCCGTTCAGCTTCCTGTTGAGCAGAGAAATCATCAATTTTTTGGGACATAATATAACTAGTGGCCGTGCTACATATAGAGACAACACAAAAGAATGAAAAGAAGACAATAATAAAATGCTGAAAGCACCTTTGCAATCACATCATATATTGGAGTTACAACTTTCCTTAAGAAAGCCTCTTCTTCACCACCATAGGCAGGCTTGACATTCTCTCCAGTCATTGGACTAACATTACCAGCAAGCATACCGTACAATTCAAAAGCCATCTATACCAAGCACCATAAAATGATGCCATAAGTCAATATCAACAAAAGTCTTGGTTCCCTTTGAAAAAATTCACTTAAAACTGACAATGTAAACACATGCGCAAACCATAGAACATTTATGTGTCAGGGATATGTCAGGCCTCACGAGTAAATGGCTCCTCTTACATCAGGATGCATGCTAGAACTATAAAACCAATAGGAAATAAAACGACACCAAAATTATGACAATATTTGTTTTAAGACAAGAATTTATTTTAATTCTTATTTTCAGTTTGGTTCTAGTCTGTTTAGAACACCAATCAACACACGCTTTTTTTCTACTTCTTTTCCAAGCTAAAAGCAATGTGAAAAAACAATTGCTTCTCTTTCATTGCAACCCAGAACCAAACACAAGGAATAGTTTAATACCTCGCTACAAGAGAAGAAATCTTGACATCAAATTTTCACAAAGAAATTTAGCAAGGGTTCTACAAAAGGTTTTGGCTTTAGAATTGACATATATAGACATCTGCAATTCAAACTGTTCTAACTATAGAAGGGGGAAATTTAACACAATAGTTACCCAATAAGAGGTAAAACCGATAATGGGTCAAGTCCAATCCATGGGGTTAATCCAGTTATAATATTTGGAATGAAAGCATCCAAGAAGATTCAAGCAAGTAGGCAGAAGGGGTGATGACAGGGATCACGTGACTGAAAAAGTCAAGAAAATTAATTTGAATTGAAATTATGTCCCATTAATCTGAATAATTTCACTTGCCACTTACAGATCTTTTATATATAAATACACATCTTTGTAAACAACATAGATTAGATTAAGTTAGAGAGCTCACGTGGTGATAGATATAGCAAAGGCATTCTGGCATGAATCTTAGGTTGGCAGCTTCACCCCATATCAGAAGATACAGACCCATATATAGTAGCTTACGCTGCTGCACTTCTTGCTGTATGGTTGGCAACCTGCAACGTTCCGCAATATATGTCACAATAGAAACTGAAATAAGCATACACTGTGTGGGAAACAAAAATAACAAGAGTTAAAATTAAAACAAGCTGCAAAATAAGAATCTGCGTTCAAATTTGAAAGTCACAAATAAATGTTAAGAGTATGTATAATGATATAAAATATAGAAAAACTACAAAATAATAACAAGTTCAAAAAGTTTCTTGTCCCTAAAAATAAGTATAGCAGTTCAAGTTAATAAAAAAGCAGTTGCAATATCTTCTCATTAAGAGAACAGAAACTCTCACCAAAGGCTACTCTTCCGACCCAAATACTTGCACCACTTTTTGTAATTCTTAAAAAGTTTCTTCATCACCTCTGTCAGTGCACGCTCGTCCAACTAAGGAAAAAATACATACAAGTTAAAATCTGATTTTAGCACAAATTAATGTATGAATATTTTTCTGGGTGATCATAATAAAAATAAAATATTGGAACGAGTAAACCAGAACTGTTCAGAACAGGAACCATGAGGGAGAAAAAAGTATCCGCTGAGGATTTTGAAATTTCCATTAATTTTCATTTAGCCAATTTCAAAAATCGAAATAACCAAGTGTTAAATTACGTATTCTGTCCCTTTCTCCCCTCAAAAAAAAGGAAAAGAAAAAAAAAAGTGTAGCTACATTTAATGTCTAAAGTAGCACTCAACTTTATAATTAAATCGAGCACACTGCTTAGAGAATCCACCTTCTATATGAAACTACTAAATTAAAACACATTAAAAGCTTCAGAAGCTACATGACAACTAAAAACTTCAAAGTAAAAATGAAATGGGGAATTAGCGAAATGATCAATATCGAAACTAAAATTGGGGTACGGGGCCTGTATAAAATATTCAAGTAAACCCTACCTTTGGCTGTTGATCAGGCTTGGGAAATTGTCTGATGTGCACGTTTGCAAGTAATAAGATCAAATGCTCTCTCTGATTTGCTACATTGTGCTTCTGTATTTTGTACAAGAAGTGGCAAGCAATTTGAATTGCTGTTGTTAGTAACAAATACATCATGTTTTTTTCAACTAATTCATATTCAATAAAAGACTCAAATGCTTAAAGACGTGAAAAGTTCCATACTCAACCTTACCTGAAATCCAAACATTACACCAAGCCAGTCCAGAATGTCTTCATCTTTTTTTTTCTTGTAGTCCTTTGGCCAGGCTAGACCCTTGTGTTACGAAGAGCATATACAGCCGCTTGGATCTGTAAAGAGTGATCAACAAGTATTTTCACTAAAACTAGAAGTACAGAATATGAACATGACAAGAGTACATATGGAGATAGAGATCAAACCTCAGGAAATCTCATTATTGCCTGATTTGCACTATCAGGATCAAGAGGAAGAATATTGAAAGGTACTAAGATCTCTGTTTTCTCAGCAACTTTATCTTGAGTCTCCAAAATCTGTTACAATGGCAAATCAATCATTAATCTTAAGCGTACAGACAGGTGAAATCAAAATGACAATGAAATTCCAATTATAATCATCTTATTTAATTATTGATAACATCATAGGAGATACAAAAAGATAACCTCTCGATCAACTTCCATAGATTGTGTCATGTTAACAGCCTTCAAAACCTCAAAAAGAACATTAGCTGTCTGATATGCCTTGGTAAGCTGTGCACTGAAAGTAAGAGGACACACTCACTGTAAGTTACAATATAGACTAAGAACATATCACACTGCACACTATGTAGACAACATACCGATCAGCTTTATCAGCAGCATTTTGTAAGGCTTGGATATATTTTTTGTAGTAATGCTGATAAAAGCTCTGCATCTCGCGAGCATCACTTTTCTTTACTCTTCCTTTCAATGTTGGATCATTTTCCTAAAATTGGAACTATGTGTTAAAAGATATATCAATTAAATTGATATAAGGGCATTACCGTTTTTAAATCTAGTTAGTGGCTATCATTGTCGTTCATTCTAAACAATGGGAAAAATGTTCATAATAAGATGTCCAGGAGTCATGCATTCTCAATTCAATTTCATGGTACCACTAACCAAGAGCTACGACAGAAGCATTAAGAGTGTCAAACCTAGAATGTATGGAGCTCAAAGCTTAGTAGTCCAAATACATAAGAATACACTTGAAGTCCTAGGCAAGGAACCCATTTTTAATTTTCTGCAATGTTTATAAACGTGTCTGTTATAACTCAGTTACTACTGAGATAATATCCAAGAGCTGATTCATTTTTTCTTTCAATGCTGATGGTCTGTTTGGTTTTAGAAAATGTGTTTTCACCTTTTAGTTTCCATCTCCTCTTCAGAAATATTTGCAAAAGTGGCACTTAATTTCCTGTTATAAATTTTCTATTTTCTTGTTCTTCCTTTTTACCATTAGTGCTGCAAATATTTGAAAATAGAAAAAGGACAACTTTTTAAAATACTTAAAAAGAAACATTATAACTGTATCTTATATAAATGAAACAAAAAATTATCAATGCTTACTCTTTCCAAACGTTGAAGAAGGGCAGTTTTGAATTGCCGAACACCACGACCACTTGAAGTAGGATCCAGCCTATGAGCTTTCTCAAACGCATAAAATCGGCCTACAATAAAAAAAAAAAAAAACACATGTCCCACATAAAAATACATTCAAGCATCAAAAAATAATTAAGGTGTGTAGTAAAACTCTTCAACACCAGTGGAAGTTGGGAAACCTGGGTATGATGATAAAAGGTTTACATAACTTCACAAAGGGTTTGGTTAGACAATTTAACTTAACTAAGCACTTATTCTATAATCCGTTCTTATAAGTGGACTTACGTCACAAATTTGACCATCCAACTTGCTAAAATAAGCTAAAAAGAGGTCAATCTAATGACCTACAGCAAGACGCTTGCTGAAATAAGCTAAAAAGTGCTTATGCAAGCTGTAAACTATCTCTATAAGTTCAAACAAGCTGTTTCCAAACACTCCCAATATCTGTGAAGGAAACGCAGCAACGGACACTAGCAAGCAAAGAGTTTCGTCCAAGCACGAGCACACACGTGGACACTAAGGATACTGCAGCTCACATTACTACATTTCCAAATATAATCAACGCAACAAATCAAAACAGCACCGAAAAGCCACAACTCCACATGAAGCATTTCGGTGTACACGAACAGACGGATGTTTCAGCATGGCAACGCGGCAAACGAAGAGCTGAGAAAGTGCAGAACGAAACAAACTTACAGAGATAAGCGACTCTAGGATGAGTCTTCTCGACCTCATTAGCAACGCGAAGAATCGGTGCAATCTCGACGAGAGACGACGGCACGACCTCACTGTCAAATATTGCCTCGCCAAGGTTCCCGGCGGTTTGCGTCCGCGTGATCCGCCTCTGCGGCGCTCCCTGCGCCTCCGACGACGGCCCCGCCCTCGACGACATCCTAAAACGGATCTAACTCCCCTTCCGTTTCACCAAAAACAGCAATGTGCAGAGCAGAGAAAGAAACGCTTGCATGCAAAATCAATGCATTGAGACGAAACGCTAAGCAAAAGCAAAATCAATGCATTGTTAAATAACTGAAAATAAATGAAAGCTGGAGAGAAGCGTTTTGCGGTGAAAGGAAGAAGAACCCTAGGAGAGGGAAATGGGAGATGAAGTGAGAGTGTGAGTGTTTGCAAAGAAAAGCAAAAGACAGAAAGGAATATTGTGTGGGAAGTTCGAAGGGGTTACTATTGAGGACAGAGAATGCGTTCCTTGACCCCTGTAGAGTAAGGGTGGTGTAGTACATTTCGTCAAGCGAAGTCGTAGAGTGGGTCCCCTTGTTTCTTTTTGGACTTTGGTTCAACCAAAATGCACCCCTCCTTTGGTCAAATTAACGGTTGTGCCATTCTGCTGCACGTTCAAATTTTAAACTCCAACGGCAAGTTTTACTTGTTCTTCCTATTTTGACGTGCTTTGTTTAAGTCACACAAAAATTTGTAATTTATATTCAAATTAAAAATTAATAATTTTCATTATTTATATTCTAAACCTTAAATCAAATATGTAATTAAATTTATTGCTATTGACGAAGATCATTTATTGCTAATAAAATCTCTTAAGCCAAATTAACGAAGTGCATTTTTTAAGTTTTTTTATTGCTATTGAAATTATGAAATCCTGTTCTTATATTTTTATGTTCTCACTCCTTTTTTTTACTTAGTTCGCGGGAAGGGTGCCACATTGTTTTTATTCTTACTTTGTTCCTCGACTTGACAGAAATACATTGGTATTTTTCTTTTAATCTAACTAATCAAACTCAAGACAAAATTATATCCTAATTAATAAAAGAGCTATGGTTCATTTATTAAAACGTGAATTTGTTTGTGTTTATTTCTTTCAAGGTTTGCATTAAAAGTAGGTAAAATTGTATTCTTTTTATGTTTGTGTTTATTTTAATGGGGTTTGTACATTCTTCCGTACATAACAAACAAGAAGATAAGTTAAATGGATTTTAACCCTTTCTCTCGATTATTAATAATAGGATAAGATTTAAAAGTTTATTTTAATAAGACTAATTTTATATTTTTTTTCGAAAAAAAAAGTAGTTATTTTAAATTGTTTATTTTAAGTTTGTCTAAAAAATGTATGTTTAATTTTATCACATTAGATAAGATAGTTTAATAAATTGAGTTTGATTTGAGGAAGATAAAAAGGAAAGTGTTAGAGTTTAACTTCACTTATACCTCTTCAAAATAAAGAATGTCCATTAATAAAATGCTTATTAACAAATGGAAAAAATTTAAATCTATTTTAATAGGTCAATTGTATATTTTTATTATTATTTGGTTATTTTAAAATGCCTATTTTAAGTTACTTAAAATCGCTAGGTTTGACTTTATCACATTAGATAAGAAGGTTTAGTGATTGAGTTTGATTTAAGAAAGATAAAAGAAGATAAATTAGAATTTATATGTACTTATACTTTTTCAAACTGAAGAACATCCATCGATAAAATGCTTATTAAATTGGATAAGTTTAAATATATTTTAATATCAATAAAATACTTATTAATAAATGGATAAGGTTTAAATATATTTTAATAAGTCAGTTTTATCTTTATTATTATTAAACGGTTAATTTAAAATGCGTATTTTAAGTTACGTAAAATCTTTAGGTTTAGTGATTGAGTTTGATTTAAGAAAAAAGGAAGAAGAAAGCATCAGAGTTTAAATTCACTTATACTTCTTCAAACTAAAGAACGTCCATCAATAAAATGATTATTAATAATTAATAATATATAACATTTAAATATATTTCAATATGTTCATTCTATCTTTTTAAAAACAAGTGGTTGTTTTAAAATGTTTATTTGAGATTACTTAAAATCTCTGGGTTTAATTTTATCACATCAGATAAGTGGGTTTAATAATTGAGTTTGATTTAAGAAAGATAAAAGAAGAAAATTTTAGAGTTTAACTTCACTTATATTTTTTCAAACTAAATAACGTTCATGAATGCTTATTAACAATAAGATATGATTTAAATATATTTTAATAAGACAAACTTTTTTAAGTTGTTGTTTTAAAATGCTTATTTAAAGTTTACGTAAATAAGAGTATTTAATAATTGAACTTGATTTAAGAAAAATAAAATAAGAAAACGTTAGAGTTTAGATTCTCTTATACTTTTTCAAACTAAAAAAAAGATGTCCATCAACAAAATGTTTATTAACAATAAGATAAAATTTAAATTTATTTTAATAGGTTTATTTTATTTTAATAAGTGGTTGTTTTAAAATGCTTATTTTAAGTTTACGTAAAATTTATAGGTTTAATTTTATCCTATTAGATAAGAGAGTTTAATTTAAGAAAAAAAAAAAGAATAAAATGTTAGTTTAGCTTCACTTCTACTTCTTCAAACTAAAGAACGTTCAGGAATAAAATGCCTATTAACAATATGATAAGATTCAAATCTATTTTAATACGCAATTTTATCTTTTTATTCTAAATAAGTATTTTTTTAAATGCTTATTTTAAATTTACATTTACAAGTTTAATTTTATCACATAGATAAAAATGTTTAATAATTGATTTTGATTTAAAAAATGACTTAGGGTTTAACTTCGCTTATACATATTCAAACTAAATAACGTACATCAATAAAATTGTCTATTACTATTCATAATTATGAAGCTTTATCTACTCCAAAATTGTACTCCAACTTCAATTTTTTTAAATATTTGAAATTTATTTTATTTTTAAAGCAATTAAATTAAATTATATAACGACAATGATAACTTTTCATCGTTAGACTAATTAACAAATATTATTTATCTCAGAAACTTATAAATTTTACATTTTTTATTAAACTAGCAACGGTTTTAAAATATATTACATGATATTGCTGTGAAAATAAAAAGTACAATATGAAGTAAGTTGAATTCTGACTCAACTATGATCAAGTTCTTAGTTTGTGAATAATTAAGTTCGTGAACTTTGATTTCGATGACATATTTAACTTTATTAGTTTGAGTATTTTAACACGTAGATGAAGCTTCAATAAATCAAATTCTTATGTGAAAGTGTGAAATGTTTAAAAGTAAATACTGATGCAAAGATGATGAAATTATGAAAATAAAACAATTAAATAAACTAATGTAAAGTTGAAAAGAGAAAAAGCATTTTGCTTTTTGATAAATTGCTATAAAGTTTAATAGATTCTGGAGACCGAGGAATATAAGGCATAAAGTATAAAGTTGCAAAGGTTATAAACATTATAAATGACTTGCAAAGTAAACAATGAAATGTAAAGTTACGGGAAAAAGAAAAAGTAAAGAGAAAATGTAAAGAATAATTCAACAAACGTAAATGAAATGAAAAAAAAAAATGAAAGAATTTAATACTTTGTAGTTACCAAACTGTGTTTTAAATTATATTTTTAATTCATGAACATAATTTTAAACGATAAAATTCCTTAAATTGTATTCTACTAATACCTTTTTGCACGTTTTGCTCGGTTTGTTTTTAACTAAAAAGTAAATTTCAAGTTAAAAGGTGAAATTAAAACTTAAAAAACAAGTACGAGTTCTTTATCAAGAAAGTCAATTGATGGAATTAATTTTGTTATCCTATTTTTTTCCCTCACTTAAAAGCTATAATTTTTTTAAAATTAAATTTCAATATTTTTTTATTTTCCAAAATAAGTGTTAATGAATAGTCCTATCTGTGTATAAATTAGAGAAAACAGTGAATAGTCATCTCAATAAAAAAAAATTGCAAGGAATATTTGTTAATATTAGCAATTTTAGGATTTTTTTTTTTCTAAATTGACGTTGGTGATATTAAAACATGTTATCAAATTGAGTCACAAATATTATTCTAAACTAACCTATATAATATGTAATCCATATTTGATTATAAGTTTAGATTTTCAAATTTAAAATAAGTTTTTATATCAATTTTTTTATTATTGTGTGTACTGAATTTTCGTCGAAGTACATTTGATATTGCAGATAGGAAGAAGAATTAGGCATATTGAACAAAATAAGTAAATATAAAAATTATAATAATTTCATATTAAAAATTCAATACATAACTAATAAACACGATAAAAATGAGTGAAAACAACTTTGTGTAAAATATTTTAACTCAGCCAGTCTGTATGTTTTTCCCTGTTTTATATGGATAAAAAGTTATTGTAAATTTATTTGGAAAAAAAATTAGATATTTTGTTCAAATAATAATGTTAAAGTTGCCCTTTGAAAAAATGGTATAGAGCACTGTATTTTGCCATTTTATTTTTGTTAATTGTTATAATAAAATTGTAAAACTAATATTTTAAAAAATATATAAAGGAAATTAATGCAGTCCTTTTTTCAATATATTGTACCATAATTGCTTTTTTGGGAGATTATATTTCATAATTGACGTAATTTTATTTTTTAAACACAACTCGTCGACAATCCTCATTTACCTAATAATAATAATAATAATAATAATAATAATAATAATAATAATAATAATAATAATAATGATGATGATGATGATAATAATGATAATAATAATAATAATGTTATTATTATTAAAATCGTAAATATGATGCACCAGCACTAATCAATCATATATTAATAATATTGTGAAAACAAATTTATAAATAGCAAATTATAGTAAAAAGTGCATCAAAAGCCAATTACAGGAGAAAAAGGAAGAGACTAAGTGCAAACATTCTCTTAATACCAAGTATTCTACTTGTCTTTTAATAAATATATTTCTTATACTTATTTTTTAGTTGACATATTAAAAGTCCTAAAAAGATAACTCATGCACCGTTGTAGATTTATCCTAAAGAAATATATTAGTTATAGATGAGTTTACAAAAAAAATATAAGTTTGATGGTTTCAAAAGGACACAAAGCTCTTATTTTTATTATTGGCAATAAACGTTGCGGGGTAAAATGATCTTTTTAAGTTTTGTTTGTTATTAATGTTATTTGTAATTTGAAATTTCGTTAAATAAATGTTTGTAATTTATTTTTCGGTAGTCATCTCAATGAAAAAGTGTATTGTGATTTTATTTTTTTTTAGAAATGTGTGGGTTTTAAAATTTTTATATAATTTGTATTAATTTTTTTTAATTGTTTTTTTAAGTTTTGTATTTATAATTACTAGTATTTATCTCTTAAATAACACATAATAATTCTTATATTATCGTGTAAGTTGATGATTTAGTTTTTGTTAAAAATCATTTTACAATTGTTGATAATTTCAAAACTTGTTTTAACGCATTGAAAGACAAGTGAGTGTTGAAATATTTTGTTGGTATTGAAATTGTTAGTGAACTTACTAACTCGTTTATTTATTTTTAGAGTAAATATGTGTTTTATGTATTTCTTCAGTTGACTTGGTACAAATCTTATAAAATCACCAATTGACTTTTTATGATTTGTTTGTATTTATGTAAAATGTTATAGAGAACTAGTTAATAACTTAATTAATTTCATCGTCACTCTCTTAATTTTTGTTTTCTCATGATGCACTGCTAGTTGGTTACTTATAACTCTCTTATGCTTAAATACATGTTAAGCAAAGTCATAAAAGAGTACACCATGATTCTTCATTGTAGAAAAGTCATCAGGTGTAAAGTATTTTGTTTTGCCATTATAATATTATAGATCTTATTAGTTATTTATATTGGATGTCTTTCATATAAGACTAAGTCAACAATGTATTAATTATCATTAGAGGTTGAACACCATTAATTATGAACTTATTTGATTTAAAATCACTCAAATTCATTAGAATTATTTATCAACATAAATTTAACTATTTTATGATAGTAAAATAGCTTTTACATTATTATCAAAAGTCTCATTTGTACGGAAGATATAAAAAATATCGCTGTTAAAAATCACAATTTTTTTACAATGAACAATAATTCATGATTTTCACATTTTAAAAATATTAAAAATATATCATTAATTTACCTCAAATGATAAATAAAACAAAAAAGTATCAACAAACTTAACAATTAAGACTTTAGCTTCCTCTACCTTAGAATTTTTTAAAGACCAAGAGAATTAGACATTGGAAAAAAAAAACATGAAGCAAAAATTCAAAGAACTGATGAACAACTTAAAGTCCCAAAATAGACAATCATACAAAACATCATAACATTAAATTAAATTTCAAAATAATATAAAATTCGTATATTAACTAGTCATGCATGCATGCCATTTAAGAAAAAAAGAAAAAAAGGTAATTTAAGGTATCCTAGCCAAACTAGAGGTGTACTTTTATTCTTGTTGGCTTGGAATCAGCAAAACCCCAACAACGGTGAACAGATTTATAATTCATGGCGCAAAAGATTAGAAGAATAATAATGAAAGGAAGGTGTTTAGGTGGTTTTTTCTCTAAAAGAGAAAATGTGTTTTTCTTGTTACTTTCTGAAGACACTGATTTCTTATGCTAATTCCAACCCCTGTTTCTAACTCATTTCTAAAGTCAACCCAAAATTTTCCAAACATTTATACTAATTACACCACCGCTTTATACCCATTTACCATTACGTACTACTATTAATATATATGTGTGACGCCCCTGCACTTCCAAAAGCATTTTTTTTCTCTCTCCTCCATGCCTCCCTCTTCCATTCTCAAAATCTTTCTCTTTTTTCTTTAACTTTTCATCCTCCATACGTCATTTATTTTAGAATCTGATCATACCGTGCAGTAGCTGAGGAGTTAAGGATCATTTCTAACCGATCAGAATTTTAAACAAAATAAGTCCATATTTACTCTAAAGATCCCTTAATCTCTGTTTTTCCTTAGGTTTTTGTCATCAATCTTAGTAGGGACAGTTGAGAAAAGTATTTCTCTCAACTTAATTAAGATTATACTGAAATTTGGTTTTGTTCTGA
>Ga0123340_1000375_pt1 | contig 27885 bp, 18 predicted proteins | sample SirMexnodulemix_FD_89961 | JGI IMG/M metagenome (GOLD analysis project Ga0123340, IMG submission 89961) | Root nodule microbial communities of legume samples collected from Mexico - Siratro Mexico nodule mix | ecosystem: Host-associated > Plants > Roots > Nodule | place: Mexico: Nepantla...
CTATTATCCATATATATATATATTTATCATTAACTTTAATAATACTCATAAATATAAATTAAATAATTGCAATAATTCATTAAAACCAGTTTTACGAAGAACATCATTTAATATTAGTTTTGTTAAATACATTAATTATTAACATATTTGCAAATTTGTTTAAAATTCATTTATCAAATATATTGCTATAAAAGAAACAAAAACGCTATGTCCCATTTTTTTATGGCTGACGCGAAATTAACCAAGAGAATCAGTTTTTGGGAACCAGATTTCTCAACATAAAAAGTCTACTTAGATAAATATTTAGAATTTATTTATTGTGTAATTTCTTCTGAGGAGGGGTTTATTGGGGGGAATTTTTTGAGGCCTAATTTGATACATTAACTCACGAAATTTCTAGAAAGTGTCTTTTGACCAAACTATGAACAATAAAATGTACTTTACTCAGCAACATAATATGGTACTACTGTAAGCCATTTTCTTTCTTTAAACAGAAAAGTACAAATTGCGAAGTGAAATAACCACAATTTTTTTAAAACAAACATAACGAGCAATTATGTGTGGAAAATTCATGAAAGATAATTTCTCAACTATCTGATTTTGTGTGTGTAGTATGAGTTTGTGAACAAGCGGAACCTGGACTCTGCAGAACTTGGCATTCGCCGCCAACATATTCCGATTCCGACTCCGATTCAGACGCCGCCGTTTCCTCCGTTTTCACCTTCTGAGCACCAAAGCAAAGGTACATTTCTCAATTCCTAATCTCTTCAATCGATTATTGAATTCAAAAATCAAGAACACCACACGCGCTTACCTCCGATGTCGATGGCGTTTCATTCACGATCTTTCCTTGTTCCTTCTCCCTGAGCGTTCGCACAGGAGAAACTCTCTGTTCCATAAAGGAAAACAAAAATCAGCATCGACAAATCGAAATTGAAACGAATCGAATATAAAAGGTGATTCGATTGTTGAACAAACCATGCAGCGATTCTTGAGTTCCTTCAAACGGAACAACCGGTCAACCTCGATCTCGAAGTTCTTCTGAATCTCCCCTCGCTCTTCCATCTCCTTCATCTTCGCGTCCAGCATCGTGTCTTTCTCGTTCAGTATTTTCTCCGTTCTGTCCTTGTCCGCTTTCATCCTCTCCAGCTTCTTCTTGACCGCGCTGAGCTCCTCCGCCAGCGACGTCTCGGGCGGCGCAGCTGCCGGAATCGAGACGGCGGCGATTGGATTGTTCTCTTTGTCGATCAGTGAAATCTCGAAATATGGCCGGTCGGGCTTGGGCTTGGCGGAAGGCTGGACGGGATCGGCGGGAGAGTTCTTGAGCTGAAGCGGCGTCCGGCCAGATCGCGGCCGAAGCTTCGGTGCTCCGGTCGTCGGAGTTAGCATTTGCGTCTGCATTTTGGGTTTATGTCGTGTTTGGTTGGCTTGTTATTGATATGGAACTGGGAACTGAAGTGAAAGGTATAAAAGAGATTCGAGACGACGAGTTTTGAATTTGAACCAGACAGGCGCTAACGGCTAGTGCTTTTTTTTTTTTTTTTTAATGATTTTTGCTTTAAAAAAAATTACATTGGATTCTCTTCTATAGATTCGCATAATTACACTTAGATCTAAACTTATTATTACGACAAATTTATACATATGTCATTAGGCGGGAAAGTTCTGTTAATAGCAACATGCACCAACAATGCTGGCTTATTAATTAAGGTATAAACAAAAACATATTTAATTTGATTCATTTTAAATTATTAATTAGTTATTATTTTGGACATTATGAAATAATTACTAAAAACAAATGATTATTGTTTGAAAGTACCCTAAACATCCAGTGAGATAAAAATTTATGTTTTAAAATAATGATCACAAACTTTTATATATACTAAATTTACCCACTTAGTATATAACGCTCTTAAACTTATATTAAATGTCGAATTTTACATAATTGAGAATTTAAGATTTTGTACACTTTCATCGTATAAATAAGCTCTTTATGCTATTAAATCTTACTGATGATTATTGAGTTCACTACAGTTGCCAAGTGCCCACTACTTTTCAATACACATGTTTAAGTGCTTATTAAAAGAAGAACCATCATTGTCAAACTACAGGGAAGAGATTACTAAAATAAATATTTATTTTAAAAAAATAATGAAACAAACTGTACAAATAAATGAAAGCCTACTTCTCACCAAATGTGAAGAGGAAAAGAATTTCCTTTTGGTGTTTATAACCGTTTATTTCAACTTCCATAATTTTTAATAAATAAATGTTTGACATGAAGTTTAGCAGAAAATTCATTAGAATCAGAGATATGAGCATATGTCTCAGATGGTTCCGAGTCATAATCTACTGAAGTTCTCACATTCTGGTTGCCCTAAAAACCCTAGCACAAACAAAATAGGTTGGTTTATTATTATGATCAGCAGGAAAAAAAAATGGGCTTATTATTTTGATGAGAAAAAAAAAGGACGATGTTCAATCAGTTTTCTGCACTCAATTCCATATTGAACATGTAAACACTTATAGAAAAAAAAAAATAACTTCTCTTCATAGAAGTTCTTTCACATAATTTATTCTATAATAACAAAAAAAAGTCCTAGAAAGATCAATGTTTTGAAACTAAACTTGGTCATAGAGAATGTATTCTCATTGGTTCAATAAAAGTTAAACCAGATCATAATGGTTAAATATATTATTTTTAATATTATATAATAAATTTAGGAGTAATTACTTTAAAATCATAAGAAAATTAAGTTAAATTCAATTTTAAAATTACCACAAAAGTATAATTTTACTTAAAAATTCATAACAAATGTAGTTATTTTTGGGTACCAAGAGAGAGTATTTCCCTGTTCTCCGTTACTTCTTCTCCCGCAAAACCCTTCTCTTTCACAGTTCCACCATTTCAGCTTTAGTTATTTACTGTGCGGTTTTCAAAGTAACATTTTCGTTATTACAAAACTTGACTCCTGGTATGATCGACCCGAAGAGTAGAAGGGATCGAACTTGCAGCGTGTTTTTAATTCAATCCAGTTCAAATTGAAACTGTTTTCTGAGATTCCGTAACCACGCTTACGCATGAAACCCTAGAAATGAGTGCCGGTATTTGTTTCTCTTTCACACATTTCATCCTCTGTTTGATGAATGATTTGCTTCCAAATTTGTAGTGAATAGGGTTATTTGAAAATTTTATGCTTCCTCTATTGTTTCTAAAACCAATAATTTTGGTTTCTGATTATTACTAATAGCTTTGACTCTTATGTCTATAGGTGGTGCATTTGGTGGCAATAGGGGGCCCCGTCCAGTGCCTCCCGAAAAGGGAATATTCCCATTGGACCATATGCATTTGTGTGACCGAGTATGCATGCTTCTTTTTCACTTGTTTATTCATTCTGGGTTTCTCAGCTCCATTTTCATTCGTTCTTGTATTGCCCTCGTTGCAGGAGAAGGTGGAATATCTCAATTGTTTGAAAACTGCTGGACACCAGTCTGAAAAATGCAGGCAATTCTCAAAAAAATACCTGCAGTGTCGCATGGAGAGGTGAGTTGCTTCCGATGCATTACAGAGAAGTTTTTAGTGCACATTTTGTTAGTGTTTGGTGTTAATTAAGTAGGCTAGGCTAATCTTTTCAGCCCAATGTTGTAGTTTGATTTGATTACTAAGCAGCTTTGTAAAAGTATTTATATCTTTCGTGGATTTGAATTAGTCATTCTAAATTTTTGAGAGTGATCTGTATAAGTGAGCAATGCATTTTTGGTGAAGAAAAGAGTGAACACTTTTCATTAAAAGGAATTATGATCTTGAGTGTGAAACTGAAAACAAAAGAAAATACATATACAAGCCATACCTTTACAAATTACCTAATTATAGGAATGAAATGCCTCTTTGAATAACCAAAAAAGAGAACAAAATTAGAGGAGATAGCAATAGCATTTTAAGAGAGTCTCTATATTGAGGATTAACTCCTGTAATTCCTCTGGTATCCGTTATTAATCATTTTACTCAGGCAGTAGTTTTGTCATTGGGTTTTCCATAGATGTGTACTTTTTATGACACCATAGGAGCTTGACAAGATCGTAGTCACAAGTAGAACGCCATTTTATCAAAATTTGTACCCATTTTGCAATGAAATCATCGAGTCTAATATAAAATATTGGTAGAGATTACTTTTGGTATATGGTTCTTAGGTTTGTTTTGACTAGAATTTCTTTTATAACTGATTACCATGAACTATATAATTGGCTTCTTACAGGAACTTGATGGCAAAGCAAGACTTGGCTGAACTTGGTTTTAAGGAAAGTAATGTAAAAACTCCTGGAAGGGACATTACTGACAGGGTTGATAATCAAGACCAATAAACCCGAAGAATTAAGAATGTATATTGATTTCGAGGTTGAGTTTTGGTAATGCCATTTTTGTTCCTTCTTGGCAATGATTAAAAAGATCGACTGGGTTAGGCTAGTCAATTCAATCGAAAGAGTTTTATTTTTTTCTTCAATCAAAAGCATTTTCTTAAAGCAAAATAGACTTGATGTTAAACAATAAATATAATTTATTATTCTTTATCATTTTATTGTTAATCTTTTATTGCACGAGATATATAATGTTTTTTCATGTTAATGTTTTGCTTTACCCAACCTTGATATGGCTGTGTTAAATTATTAGTTCTATAATATTAAAGTCTCCGTTTATCAGTTTGATTTAGCCTTTAGGTTCATGGTAATCGGAGTAATGTACCAAAGTGGGAATTTATTTCAAAACTTGACTTATTATAATTGAGAATATAAGATTTTATACATTTTCATTATATAAATAAGCTCTCTGAATGTTTTTAAATCTTAATGATGATTATTGAGTTCATTACAGTTGAGAAGTGCTCACTACTTTTCAATACAATTAAAAGAAGAAACACAATTGCCAAACTACAGGTAAGAGATTGCTAAAATATATATTATTTAAAAAAAATCAATGAAAAAACTGTACAAATAAATGAAAGCCTACTTCTCATCACCAATCGTGAAAAGGAAAAGAATTTCCTTTTGGTGTTTATAACAGGTTATTTCAACTTCCATAATTTTTAATAAACAAATTTTTCACATGAAATTTAGCAGAAAATTCATTAGAATCAGAGATAGTCCATTGGAAGCTCCCAATTATCTTCATCATCCCATTCTTTTTTATTGGGTTTCTTTCTTCCCACACTTTTTCTTCTCCTTGAAACATGACCATAAGTTTCATATTCTTCGGAGTCGTAATCTAATGAAGTTCTCACATTCTGGTTGCCCAAAAAACCCTAGCACAAACAAAATAGGTTGGTTTATTATATGATCAACAGGGCAAAAAATGGGCTTATTGTTTTAATGAGAAAAAACAACAATGTTCAATTAATTTTCTGCACTGAATTCCATATAAACACTTATAGAAAAAATAAATTAACTTCTCTTTATAGAAGTTCTTTCACATAATTTATTCTATAATACCAAAAATAAGTCCTAGAAAGATCAACGTTTTGAAACTAAACTTGGCCATGGAGAAGGTATTTATTGCTTGTTCATTGGTTCAATAATAGTTAAACTGGATCATAATGGAAATAGTTAAATATATTCTTTTTAATGTTATATAATAAATTTAGGATTAAGTTACTTTAAAATCATATGAAAATTAAGTTAAATTCAGTTTAAAATTACTATAAAAGAATAATTTTACTTGCCTTAAAGCATAAAATTCATAACAAATGCAGTTAAATAGCAAACCAGATGCAAATTTCGTATACAGGTCTTCATTTATTTTTTTAAGGAAAAGCTCTTCATTTATTTTAAAAAAAAAAGTTTAAGAATTTTGTTCATAATACATTTATAAAAACCATTTCAAATTGGTTTTGAGACCCATTCATGCCCACTTTTGGCCTATTCACGGTTGGTATGCCTTGTTTATGGTTTATCTAGATTGATGACTCTACTCAAAGCATGAACCTAATATGCCATATGCAGGAGAAATCAAAAGCGACTATCAGAACTGTAAGATTCTATGCATGATCTATATCAATTAGTAACGAAGATTTGTTTTAATTGTTTTTTTGGATATAATAAGCATGATTATATATTTATGTTTACAACAAGAGAACTAGAAAGAATTTAGAACCAGAAGAAAATTGAAGATGAAACATTTTCAGCAGTTAAGAAACCGATGCAAGAAAATCACTAAGCAAACCCAGCAGTTTTATTGAAAGTAAAGGTACCTTAGAAAGCCTTTGGATGCGTAAAGCTGCAGCTTCATGCACAACAACTGCATCAGATACTACTTCCAGTACGTCCTCAACCAGCAAAGAGTAGGTACTCACCTAAAATGTAACATGAGTATCTGGATAAGCCTATTTTTTTGTGTTGATTAAGATGTGAGAACTTTTGAAGAAATCCCTAGAAACAATCAAAATCTTAACATGCTCTAAATATTATAAATTCATAGAATAAATCCTTACAAGTACTAGGATATTAGGGTGGCTCCAGGATTTTGATCCTAGTGGTATCATCAGACTAATGAGCTAAGTTTAATATAAGATAATTATAAACACTTACCCTAATTGGTTAAGCTGTGTTTGTCACTGTCTATGGAAGTCTTCTCATATAAGACTAGCATTTTTCAATGTTCTTAAAATAACTCAGACAAAAACTTAATTTGGTCCCCACCTCACTAATGCTTTTATTCTCCATTTAATCCACCACATCAAATTCAGCAATTTAGTCACTAACTAATCAAAATTGGCCAAAATTTATTCCAATTGTTAACTCACCATTAGTAAAAAGATCATGTTATTGTTAAACCTTGTATTGGCATCAGAGACAGTATTCTCTCTCTCCCCGGCACCTCTCTTTCTCTCTGCATTAATTTACATCTCCAAGAGCATTATTCAATATTCACCTCTCATGATATTCCATCCTCACTGTACACTTCCCCTCTCTTTCAATTCCCTCCAACTGCAATTTGTCTCACCCTCCATCCTCCACGCTATTGCATTTCAAACAACTTGGTCGCAACAGAATTCTGGGTGGCTGACTCTACCAATAATGAACCTCTAAATTAAACAAAAGAAATGAGTATTGACAGAACCAATGCTGGAAGTTCAGAAATCAAATTTGGAAAGGCTAAAGATTTTATTAGAAAAACAAAGCATTTATTACATTGCAATTTAGAAGCATAAAATAATTTTTTCTTTTCCAAAGCCTTTCCATTTTAGTTGTTTAAAATCAGCCCTCACGGGTGATATTGGAATTTAGAAGCATAAAATAAATATTTTCTTTTCCAGTAAAGCCTTTCCATTTTAGTTGTTTAAAATCTGCCCTGAGGGTTAATTTTAACAAAGTTTTTATTGAAAGAGGAAGTAGTGAGAACAGAGACAACGAATAACATTTTCTAGTAGATTATGATGTGTGACATGTAAGATGATAAAACATAAAGCAAGAACCCTTATTTATACTAAATAATACTCGATCGTTTCCTATCCAACTAAGGAAACATCATGAAATAATAATATTATTTCAATATATGAATATTATTTAGATATTTTTCATACATAATGACACCGTCCTCAGATTAAATCTTACTAAGCTTGTTACTATTAAACTCTATAATATGGCCTCCACCCGATATGCCTAGAATGATCATCATTCAATAAAATAGCTCCTGTGTTATCTCCACCAGTGCACAAGTTACATATTTCCAATTAAATGACACAATTTGCATGCAATCTAGCTCTGTACATGTACTATTAATCTTACAAAGAAGTCACCCACTTACCAAGCTTGATGGAATGATTGATAGTCCAAATGAGTCAAGTTCAAGTTCTTCAACAGCACCTGAATTGATGCAGAAAGTGTATCCACGCACCTACAAGTTAAGATTTCCACAATTAGATAACAAAGATAAAATAGTAAGTGAAGACAACATGGTCAAGAGATTTGTCACCTTTCCAATATTCCGTTGAGAGGGTGTTACAACTTTGTATCCAACCTAGCAAATACAAACAAATTAAGATATCTAGTAACTTGTATCAGATCAAGCTACCCAGCTGACAATTCAAATTCCTATTTCATTTTGGAAAATAGTAAGAAAGTTCATTGCACCCTAATGATGCAAACTCAGGAGTTAAAAACTTATCTGATTCTTTCAGTGGCCTTCATACAACTTATCAACTATGTAATTTTATCTAGTTGTGGCATTGACTACCCATGTTGGCATGCTGTATAACAAGGTTCTTGTTTTACTAAGCAATAACGGTGGCCTTATTACTCTAAGTTGAACACCACTGAGAGTATCGGATGAGTTCCCAGTTCTCAAAAAACCATAGAGAATTTAGATCTCTCCAAGAAATTCTTTATTCCAATCAGTGTTGAGTAGTAGGTTGCCTTGTTTACACATTATTTACGATAACTTATATAGAAACTTAGAATTTTGAATCAAACCCTAATTTGCAAATTACTCTGGTAACTAGTAGGTACTTGTACAGGGTTAAGATGTAAGCTAAGCATGCTAGCCTTTGTCATCATCACCTAACTCCACCACTAATGTGTTACATAACCAAGTGTAAAGGAGGAATATGAAAAAAAAAATATAATAAAAGCCATTATTAGGGAGTTAGTAGAGGTAAAGTTGGGTTATGCTTACAAATAAAGGGTTGGAAAGAGAGGGAGGGGAAGAGAATTGGATAGTGGAGTGAATAGGGAGAGTCTGAAAGCCCGGAAAAAAGATTATGTTACTGCTTTATTGTTCTGTTCAAATCTGTTCATTTTTGTTCAGTTGTTATTTTCAATTATCAACTCAAATACACTCTGAAATATTATTCAGTTACTCCCTTATCTATAGTTTTGTTATTATTATCATATACCCTTACATAATGTTAGCTAAAATATCAAATCTCATCTTGCAAATCGCTAACCAATGTGAGGATATTTAGAACATATTCAAATAAAAGATTTTTAGATCTTCCTTCATAAATATTCAAACAGAGAACTTGATTATTTAGAAAGAACGGAACAAAATATCAAAAGAGGAGAGATTGGGCGTTCTACTAACCAAAACATCTGACACACAACATCATATCAGAGGTTATGTTCACATAATTTGCAAACCATGGAAAAAAAGCACCAGTACAAGCTTAGATTCTTTAAACAACATAATATTTCCCTCTATGGCAAGATTACAGTCATTGCATTAAATATTAATCTGCACTGCTTCAGCAACACCAAGAGTTTGAGTACCATGTAGCACAAAGACAACTCCCAATCCATATTGTGCCAGACAACAAACTCAAATAAATCATGTAAAAGAAAATAATCTACAAATTTGAGTCATTTAAAATAGTAAAGCATACCAGTGTCTCCAATCCAATCATTTTAAATTCATTATCTATAACACTTTCATCTTGGACAAGAACGACATCTCCAACCTGAAAAAGGAACGGGCAGAATTACCAAGAAGTCACTTGCTGAAAAAGCAAGGTACACCATATTAGGAGTTCAATATGGCGCCAAGCCAAAGTACAAAGTCAAGCTGGCAATTTGCCATCAGAACATTTGATGCATCAGACATTTTTGACAACAAGATTTAGAACCCCCCTTCCACTGACGAAATCCCTAATATCTTTTATATTATTGCAGGCAAAACAAAAAACAAAAAAACTCCACAAAAACGATACGAAAGCAATACTTTGGATTAAGACTGAGTAAAGTATTTTTGAAGCTGGTATGTACACATTCAACCGAGAGTGATCAAACCTAAATAAGAAAAAAATCTCTCCTGAATCCAAGCTTCTTATACCTGGTTAATCTCTTCCAGAAGAAATTTTTCTGAATCCCCAGAAAGCAAGTTTGGCCTCACTTCGACGAACAACACCATCCACTGAAAATAGAATCCACCAAAAGAACAAATGCGTAAACAAGTTAATTTCTTAGTTCCTCAAATAAGACATCTCACCAACAAAACCAACAAACACTATCAACAGACTCCTTGAAGAAACTTGTATTCTAGAGACACACGCTAGCAAAACGAACAAACTGCACAGAACTGAGATTGAGCAACTATTTTCAAGACTCACCGAGGTGGTGTCCACCCAAAGTTGTGATACAAACCCCATGCTAAGGGCAGAGCGAATGCTGATCACCTGCTTGGCCAACAAATTCGACCTTCTAATTACCTGCTTACCTCTTCTCACTCGTTTACCTCCAAATTTCTCATTGTCACTTTCATCAACACCGTCACCTTTCTTCAAATCATCGCCATCCCCATCTGCATCCCCCTGAACCCGAACCAAATCACCCTCTCCCTTATCATCAAAAGGGACCGGCCCACTTTCAGTGGGGGAATCTTCAGCAACAGGGTTTCTCTCCAACCCAAAAGTCTTTTCCTTTACATCCTCAAATTGAAGTTCGTTGTAAAAGCCATAGCCCCTTGACGGGCCTTCATTGGAGCGGGAGCTGAGAGCCCAAGAGAGAGTCTTGTTATCGCAGCTGGTTTTGGATGGTTTGGAAGAGAAGGGGAGGCCATAATTTGGGTTAAGTTGGGTTCTGGGTGTAGGAGTTTGGCGCGAATTGAGGAAAGGGAATCTTGGAGATTCTGCAGCTGAAAGGGTAAGAGGGTTTGTGGCTAGAAAGTCAGTCATAGTGAGTGAGGGGGCAGACAGAGACCAGGCACAAAAGCAGCATGGTACAAATCTTACAGCATTAGAAGATGGTGTGGTTTGTTGAGTATGTGTGTATGTTGAAGCAAAGCAGAAGCAGAAACAGAGGCAAATGCAGCAGAAGATGTAGAAGAAAGTAGAAAGCTGATCAACAATGGATGTTGGAAATTAGGGAAATTATTCTAACAGATAAAATGGGTTTTCCAATATTCTTTTATTTGTTTTTTTTTTTCTATAGATATTAAACACATGGTTTTTTACTAAAATATATTCATAATCATCAAATTTTTTTTATCTATCAACAAAGTCTTAATTTTGATATTTAATTATTATATGAATAAAGAAAATTCTATAGTAACAAATAAAATTCATTTCCATGATTTATATTTTGGTATTTTCAGAAATATGATATGGTGAAATCCAAGGGAGGAAATTTCACAGCAAACCAAAGCCATTGGATTGAAAAAACAAAAATTTATGAGGCCAACTTTGATCCATATTTTGGCACGAGGCTAGGTTCGCAGTGACACGAGGCTCTTCCATGGAATGCGAATCCCAGGTGTTGGCTGTTGTACAAAGGAAGAGGATAACACAGTTACTCTCTTTCATTCCTATTAAACCCAAATTTCCATTCATTTTCTCAAGTTCTCCTCTCAGAGAAGGAGTCAGAAGACTGTAGTGGAGGAGAGGAGAATTTCGGTTTCATTTAGCAAGGTAATAATTTTAATTCTTTAAATGTTGAGTCATTTATTCAGTGCTTCTATTTGTAAGTAATCTTCACTCACTTTTCCAATGAGAACTTGGTAATGAATGCATCCTCTGCTTTTGGAAGCTATGACTGAAATTGCTTTCAAATTTTGCATCAATTCCTCAATCTCATTTTTACTCATACATGAGATTTGGAGATAGATTTTAATACTTAATAATCTTTTATTCAAGACAGAATTCCTTTTACAATACATCTCCTTTGAAGACCTTTGATAGAGTGATCAAAATCAACTGTTAATAAAATTGATCCAAAAAACTGAAAAAATCTCGTAACAATGAGATAAGTTAGATCCACACAAAATACTTATATAATATTTCATCTAAAATCTTAAAATTTAAATATTTTCTTGTGTTATTTAATTTTTTATTTCTATTCGATATAAAATTTATATTTATACTTAATTTCTAACAAATCAAACTCCAGCATAAATAAAAATGCCACAAAACTTTGATCCTGACATTAACAGTAACTCATAACTATAAATAAAAACGGTAAACTATCTTAGTTACATTTATTTACTGTGTTACTTGTTAATATAAATTAAAAATAGTTCCTTATTATGAATATTAGTTATAATAAAGTGCTAAAAAAATTGTATATCCAATTAGAATTTTACACCATATATGTTTATTTTGTTGCTTCTACTAATTATTGTAAAAATTTAAATCAAAACCTGAGCTTTTAAATTGGATATTTATTATGAGCGTAGTTTGGTTGTACTGTATTGTCAAACTATGTTATATCCTGTGAACTCATTAAACTCTAATGATCTGTATATTTAATATGTAAATGTTTTTTATTTGTTAATTGATGTATTTAGTTAGATAAATTGAAAGGTTATCCCATTTAGATGTTAAATCTCTCTATAATAAATAATAACTGAAATTTAATTTATCAATATAATTTAAGTTACACTACTATTATATATTTATATTCTTAAATAACATAAAATCATATAATTTTAATTTTTAATTAAGAAAAGCCGATGGGTGAAGTATTTTGTTTTTACAGAATACAAATATGAACCCTGAAGCTTATTTTTCACTACGATTTTCATAACAAGTCAACGCAACTCATGTGCTCCCACTTTCAATGATTAACATTTTCATCTATCATTCCTAATTGAATTGTTTTTGACAGAATTGCCTGCAAATCATTATTTTTCTTCTCTTCTTGTCGGTATCCATTTATAAGAAATAATTTGAATTTCCTAAAAAAGAGAAAAAAAAAAGTGGGCCTAGCTCCAAATTCTAAGCCCAAGAATAGTTCACGTAACAGCATATTCGCATCCCCCGAGAGGGACGATAAACTACCACTCACGTATCGCCACGTGTCGAAGAACAAACGAAAGAGAATCATAACCATAAATCGATGAAAGAAGCTATAAGTGGCGACCCGAGTCCCTCACCCCTCGGAATCAAATATTCCTGAAAACGTTGCATTCCTTTCACTGCCCCCTCCCAATTCCCTTCCCTGGTACTCTCTCTCTCTTTCTTTCTCTCTGTCACGTTGTTGAAATTATTCTTTTGTTTTGATTTCAAATTTCGATTTCAATTCCGTTTGTTAATTGTCTTCTCCGTTGGTATGGTTTGTTTGACAATAACCCTAGCCTAGTTTCGCGCTTTGTAACCGATTCGTGATTCAGTTAAATTTTCCGTTAGATCTCGCTGTCCACTGTCGCATATGTCGATTTCAGTTATTTAATTCGAAGTATGCTTTTTGGATGATGAAAGAGATTTTGTTTTCTTATTTTCGTTTCTTTAGGCGTTGTGAATTGTGATGTGTTATTTATGACAGTGCTGTTTCTGGAGTATGTTGTGATTGTGTATTTAATTTAGGTTATGGTAACAAAATTTTGTGGAATATTTTGAAGGTCATTCTCTATTGGTGTCATAAATTCTGATTGTAACTTGGCTTTTTGGTTTTTGTTCTATTTTTGGGTGCGTTGAAACGCAGATTGTCAATTGGATCTTCATGAGTTCAACAACCACTGGAGCATACTTCGTTTCCTGTGTTGCGGGAAACAAGAACAACGACCTCCTCTGCTGGGTTTTGCTCTTCTTGCTGCCTAAGTTTTTGGGAACTCCCTTTGCCTACATCAACTTTCTCTTGATTCAGGCCATTGACAGGAGTCCATCTGCGGTGGGGGTTTTGGGAAACTTCGGGGTGGTTAATCTATAGTCTTTTTTAGTTTGGTCATCAGCAGCAGCATATTTAGATCCCTGATTTCTGAGCGGTGAGAAAATGGTTTCCTCTCAGTTTTCTGGTTTTAAAACGAAGGGTGGTTACAAACCGTCACAAGCTCATTTACTCTTTCCTGCGAACCTTCCTGATACTGTGAACGCGGAGCATATTGAGCTAGATTTCTCTGATGTCTTTGGCCCAGTTACTGTAGATTTGAACAACACTGGTGAATCTGTAGAAGAAGTGAATGAGCTGGTTTATGATGACCCCCCAGTCATTTACACCCGATCTCATTCTCTGGTTGGCCCTTCTTCTTGTGTTAGTCAATCACTTAAGCTTAGTAAACTCACCATACACGAGACTGAGGATTCATTGGAACTATCGGATTATGTTGATGGAGAGACCATTAAGGACATCAAAGAGTCTTCCTTTGTTGAAGAGTCTTCGAAAGATGAAGACGGGAATCTCATGAAAGTCGAAAGAGTTAGCATTGAAGATTTTGAGATTTTGAAGGTTGTGGGGCAGGGTGCATTTGCTAAAGTATATCAGGTGAGGAAAAAGGGTACTTCAGAAATATATGCTATGAAGGTTATGCGGAAGGACAAGATTATGGAGAAGAACCATACGGAATACATGAAAGCTGAGAGGGATATTTGGACGAAGTTAGAACACCCTTTTGTCGTTCAACTCAGATACTCTTTTCAGGTACTTAATTTCGATATGGCATGCACCTTTTCATTACTTTCTGCTTTTACTGTCATTGTGTATGTTACACAAAATCTAAATGAACATTTGTTAGTTCAAGTTATGAATATATTTTGAAGTACTTTATATCCGGAATTGTCTTCTTTTTTGTTAAAATGCTAACTCTTGTTCTATCTATACGCTCTTTCAGACAAAATACAGACTGTATCTTGTGCTTGATTTTGTAAACGGGGGCCATCTCTTCTTCCAGCTTTATCACCAAGGCCTTTTCAGGTGAGTTTAACTTTGAGATTTTTTGTTGCTCTTGTTTGTGTTTTTAATTTGCAGGATTAATTTGTGGTTCTATTTTGTGTCGACTGTTCAGAGAGGATCTAGCACGGATATACACTGCTGAGATTGTTTCTGCAGTTTCTCATCTCCATTCAAATGGAATAATGCACAGGGATCTAAAGCCTGAAAATATTCTACTGGATGCTGATGGCCATGTACTCTGTCCTCCCTCCCTCATGTTTTTCATAGTGACTTTTAACCTTGGTTTCATACCTGTAATAACTGAACAGTTATTTATTTTTTGATCTACTAGGTTATGTTGACTGATTTTGGCTTAGCTAAACAATTTGAAGAGAGTACAAGATCAAATTCGATGTGTGGTACATTAGAGTACATGGCACCTGAAATTATTCTTGGCAAAGGCCATGATAAGGCTGCTGATTGGTGGAGCGTAGGTGTTCTACTGTTTGAGATGCTTACTGGAAAGGTTTGCATCTCTTCCCTTCTTAATTTGTAAGGCTGGTTTTTCTGTTGGATCTTTTATGAGGGCCTGTGTGCGTACTAGTTGAGGAAAAATCTTACTTAGTAAATTTACTTGGCTCTAACTTTTGAATGATGGGGTTTAAGAGGAGCGACTTCTGTGTCATACTTATACTTGCATCAAACACTACCTAATCTGGCACAATAATACACTTTTCCTGTGTTTAATGTTGTTTCCATTTTGCGTCCTAGCTGCCTTAGGGTGCTAGCAAGCTTATCTAAAGCAAGTACCTTCTTTGAAAGCTACATGTTTGGACCTGTTTTGGAAGATATTAAACTATTGTTGGCTGTCTGATACCAAAACACTAGCCTTAATTGTCATTTACATGTCAATATTATTTTTTCTTTCTTTCGAAAGATGTTTTTTGGGTAAAAACTGTAGCCATCATAAATGTGGTTTGTTCAAGTTTTCCTGTGCTGTCAGTTCTTGTTGAGTTATAATTGCATGATTTATTAAATGTTTAATTGGCCATAGGATGATAATGTAGCTTCTTAATTGATTGTAAAACGCTAAAATGTTTTTTTATTCAGTAAGACAATGTTCTTATCTTTAAACCTAAAGTGTATAAATATTCAATTTATAGAATTGAATTAAAGTGCTTTCCTGTTTTGTGCCAGTTCTTGTGGAGTTATGATTGTATGATTTATTAAATGTTTGATTGCCCATAGGATTATACCTTCTTAATTGATTGTTAAACGCTAAAATATATTTTTATTCAGAAGACAATGTTCGTATCTTTAAACTTTGTGTGTAGAAATATTCAATTTATTGAATTTAATTGAAGTACTTTCAAGTTTAGGGCTGGGTCTACTGAAGCACCATGGTAGCTTGTTATTCGAGTTTCGAAGTGCACTCAGTTTTGTTTCTTTTAAGCAAGTTAGTCAACTTTATTTGTGTTTTGGCTTGTAGACGATTTTACGTCTTTCCTCAAGTTAAAAGGAAGGGGAGAATGTCAATATTGGGAATTTCTAGGACAATATGACTACAGATATTATTTGGTTCATTGTTTTTGTTATCGTCATAGTATATACTTGTTAGTTGTAATGGCTTGAGAACTTAATAACTGCTAGGTCTTTTGGAGTTGCTAAATGTTTGTTGATGTTGTCTCACTTCTCTCTGCAGCCGCCTTTCTCTGGTGGGAGCCGCGATAAAATTCAGCAGAAGATAGTTAAAGACAAGATCAAGCTGCCAGCATTTTTGTCAAGTGAAGCACATTCACTGTTGAAAGCGGTAATCAAATAGTCTATAGAAAATATTTCCTTTGATTATTCTGCAACAGTTCATCATCATCATAATCTATATCTTATATGATTATTTGGTGCAATTGTGCTCTACTTCACTTTTACATCTGAAATTAGTGAACATAATATAGGCTTGATATATTTTAAACTGGCTTTCTCTACTTACAAAGCATGAAGCGAGTCATGAAATGGACCACTAGAATTATGTTTTCTGGTATCTTCGCAGATATAGTAAATGTTTGAGATCATTGTATCTTTGAGTGCTTGCAAGAATTGCGAGATAGTACAGATTGGATTAACGTCTTGAGGACATTGGTCTGGAAAAGGACTTTCCAATGTAGTTGTTGAATCAACCAAACTAACATGTACAGGAGCAAATAAAATACAGCGGTACAATTAATATAAGTTTTCTTTTGGGGCTCGATCGCTAATGCATCTATTGTGATATTTTTTTCATTGACTTTAAAAGGGTCGAGTTTGTATCACATCCAAAAGATGAATTAATCTTTTCTTCTTTGCTAGAGATTTTAATTCCTTGATTCGCATTCCATTTAGTTTTTGTACAATAGCTAATTTACTAGTAGGCAGAAGTTGTAACATTTATTAAGATGATTATCCTTGTTTCAGCTGCTACAGAAGGAAGCAACCAAGCGCTTAGGTTGTGGACCCCGGGGGGTTGAGGAAATTAAAGGACACAAGTGGTTTAAACCAATCAATTGGAGAAAGTTGGAAGGACGAGAAATCCAGCCAAGCTTTAGGCCAGAAGTAGCTGGTACGCACTGTGTTGCCAACTTTGAGAAGCGCTGGACTGATATGCCTGTTGTGGACTCGCCAGCTGCCAGCCCAAATGGTGGAAACCCCTTTAAGGACTTCTCTTATGTGAGGCCTGCGCCCTCTTTTCTTCAGAGGAATAGCCCTGCTTACTAAATTCACAACTTGTAACGGCTTTGACTTAAGCTGCATGTTGTCATAGTACTGCTTTTTTTCTCATTAGTTAATTGCTTGTATTTGGATGCGTGAACAGTGAGTGATAAACTGTCACAATTGCCAACACTAAAGAATTTCTTGTGCCACTAGGACTTGTGTGAACTTTGCAGGTTGTGAGTTCAGTCACTTATTTATGTGCATTGCAGGCTCCACAATTGTATTGAGCTGTCATGTTAGGAGGAAATAAATTGCCTTTTTATACAGTTGATACGATGCACGGTCTCTTCCACTAGGGACATAAAATATTGTGCCTAGCATCATCTGCCATGGGAGTTTAAGGATGCTGAAAGTAACTTTTGCCAACACCTAATTTTACGATTTGCAAACAAAGATTTATCAATCAACAGCGATCGCTTCAAAATTTCAAATGTCGTCCATAGTAGAGGGTTATGTACTTTTATGTTTCTACTTGGGTATGAATTAGAATCGCAGTAAACAAGTTGCTTTAACTATAGTCTATTCGTCGTCATTGTATCTATTAGTTTATAAACATAGCAATTATAGTTACTTTTGATAAATTTAAGTTTCGAAACTATTAATTTAACTGCACAATTACAGTAATTGGTTTTATTTTAATAATCTAGAATGATAAGGGTTGGTCGTGTTTGGCTTTTTACTAATTGGTATCCGTTGATTGATTGCACTGATTGTCCAAAAATATAACTGGGGTTCTGTTTGATACTTTTATTTGCATTAACAATTAGTAAAATATGTATTAACGGTAGGATATTTATTCAAATTAAAAACTTAAATATAATAATTATTCAAACTAATCTTTAACTTCAATATTCCTTCCTTCCCTTTAACCAACTAGTGAATGATTTCGTTAATAGTAGTAATAATATTATTATTATTATTATTATTTATTAGCATAAATATTTTCAATTCCTCAATTTAAGAAAATCGCTTTTTTTATTCTTTTAAAAAATAACCTGCACATATCAGTCATAGAATTACTTCATTTTTCTTATTTGATTGATATTGTTGTTTGCGTGATAAATAGATAGAAGATACGTCACCAACTATTATTTATGATAAATGGATCTATTATAAAATAAAATTTGGACATGTTGGTATTTTTTTTTTATTTCTTGTAATTTTTTTGGTAAATTTCTAGTGTTGATGGAAAAGGGTTATAAATTTGTTTTCTCCAAATAATAAAATTGGTTGGATGAGGAAGAGTGGAAATCACGTTTTCCCTTGGATTGTTTTCGTCTAAGGAGTAATGCCTTTTATTTTTTATTTTTTTCTAGAATGAAATTGATTTGATGAGTAATGATGCAAATTTTTCAGAAGACTAATTTCTACTTTTTTTAAGGACAAAAATGAAAAAAGAAATTCTTAGAGGATTAATTTTTGTATATATTTTAAGAAAAAAATTAAAATCAATGGTGTAAGGGTTCAAACATAATTAATACTTTATTTTTTTGTGCAAGGTTTTGTTGGATGAGGATTGGGGTGATTTTGAACCTAGAAAATAAATGGCCCAAGAGCTACCATGCACGTTATTCATTTCTAGCTTCTAGTTTTGTGACAAACAACCAACTAACATTGCTGAGAGCATTGGCTTGTTTGGAAATAACGGTCATGGCTTCTCTTCTTCCTACAACTGCAACAACACTTCAACATAATCGCACCATCTCCTTCTCTCCTCTGAAACTCAGCATCCCAATTACCATTTCCTTCTCAACAGACCGTTTAAAGAGTAGCTCTGGAAAGTGCAATGCAGTTTTTGGTGACATTCCCAAAGACTTGTTGGAGACCACTTTTCACGTGGACCAGTTTTCTGTCTTCCAATCAGTGTTGACGAAGTTTCAGAATGTAACTGAAGATTTGTCAGACATACAGAGGTGGGGGTTTGTGATACTTGCAGGGCTGACGTGGGCCTATTTAACTGCAAGGCCAGGTGTTCTTGTCTGCGCCATTGATGCATTCCTTTTGGCCCCTATGCAACTGCTTTTGGACAGTTTATCTGGAAGGAGAAATCTCAAGAGGACTGATTTTCTTATTGGAGATAAAATAGGAGAAGGGTCATTTGGTATTGTTTATTCAGGTGTTTTGATCCCAAAGAATGTAGATTTACAAGAGTGGATGCAAAAAAATGGAAGAGGCAAGGTGACAAAGTTGGATGTCAAATCTAAGGATAAAGTCATTCTTAAAAAGGTAGCCTCAAGATATTCATTTATTTTCCAATACTATGACTAGATTTCGAATATTTAATCATTATGTTGATGATAAATTCAAAATTGTATGCTGACTTGGTTTATCTTCTCTCAACTTACATATGATGAAGTAAATCTTTTTCTTTTTCTGTTTATAATCATAAAGCCTGTTAGATGTACTCAGGAGCTGACTGATGGGATGTGCAGGTAAAGGTTGGAATTGAAGGGGCAGATGAATTTGGTGATTTTGAGGAGTGGTTCAATTACAGACTCTCTAGAGCAGCTCCTGAAACTTGTGCTAAGTTTCTTGGAAGTTTTATAGCTGACAAAGCCAATTCACAGTTCACAAAAGGTGGAAAATGGCTAGTTTGGAAGTTTGAGGTGCTCTACCAAATATTCCCTTTAGCTGAAGAGCCATAGGTTGCCTATGCAGGCAGCTATGCATTACTTAACTCATGAATTTTGTCACTTAACTTAATGCATATAGATATGCTCCAAACATATTTTATGATATACCAACTATTCCATATACTAATTGCAGGGTTGTCAACATCACAGGGAGGGCGCTCTCTTGCTGATTACATGGCTGATCAAAGCTTCCCATCAAACTTAGAGTCTACCATGTTTGGACGTGTCTTGCAGGGTGTAGACTCTTCTAAACGAAATGCATTGATCATCAAGCAAATTATGCGCCAGATCATTACTTCTCTAAAGAAAATTCACGACACTGGAATTGTTCATAGGGATCTTAAGCCTGCCAACTTGGTAGTTACCAAACGGGGGCAGATTAAACTCATCGATTTTGGTGCTGCAACAGACCTTAGAATTGGAAAGAATTATGTTCCCAATCGAACCCCTTTGGATCGTGACTACTGTCCCCCTGAACTGTATGTTCTACCAGAAGAAACCCCGAGTCTTCCACCAGAGCCGATTGCAGCTTTCCTTTCACCAATCATGTGGCAGGTTTTATTTATATACTTCATAGATGTATCCAAAATTAAGTTTCTTTCCTAAGGTTGACATTGTGTCAGTTTTAGTAAAACTATATAATAGTGGCTTTAACAATTGTTGAACTTGGTTAAAGCAGTATATAGGACGGTATTTTCACTGAATCGTGTGTAATTAGTTAAGGCACTTCTGCTTTAGGAATGTTATCAAGCTCAAATGAATGTCTCAATAACACAGTGACTTAAATGTTAAGAATTCAAGTGCGAGTCTAACTCTTACATTGAATAAAAATGAAACAGTTAAGCAATATATAAGAAAGAAGACCTATAAACCTACCTACTGCCTTAGGGTTTTGGGTTAAAAGTAATGTCATTCCCTTGTATGTTGTGGCTAATATTACTGTATTAGAAACATTTCACATTGAATGAATAAAAATGAGAAAGTTATTCATTTTCGATTTTGGATCAGCTAGATTGTGGCACGATTGGCATCATTTGGTAATTAATCTGTATGGAATGATTTCATTCATGTATGCACACCTGTGTGTGGATCATCCCATGATTTATCCTCTTACCTGTTTGATTTTGCAGTTAAACAGTCCTGATCTGTTTGATATGTATTCTGCTGGGATTGTACTCCTGCAGATAGCAATTCCAACCTTAAGGTCTTCAGCTGCTTTGAAGAATTTCAATTTGGAGATAAGAACATGTGGATATGATTTAAACAAATGGAGAGCGTCTACACGCATGAGGTCTGACTTCCAAATTCTTGATAGTGACTCTGGAAGAGGTTGGGACTTGGCAACAAAGCTTATCTCCAAGAGAAGTTCCCAATTAAGAGGGCGTTTATCTGCTGCTGCTGCTTTGAGGCATCCTTATTTCCTTCTGGGTGGGGATCAGGCTGCTGCAGTCCTTTCAAAACTAAGCTTTTAAAGCACAAAGTGAGCTGCTTAGAAATGCTATGTAAGTATACTTGTTCCATTTTGTGATTGTTTCATTTTTTTCACCTGGTTAATATTTCTGACTCTTAAGTAAGCCTCTGCAAATCCTTGTTGGCTCCTGAAAACGTGTCTACAGAAGTACACTACATAATTAGATTTGCGTATGGAAACAATGATTTCTATTGACTTAATTAAACAAGATGCATTTGGATCATTATGCAAGCAGCTAGAACTTTTTATGGTTGTCTTTTGCACCATAAGGTTGTTAGGAAAATTAGTTGTGTCAGTTGTCAAAATTAACTAGAGGGGAGTTCTGAAGTCAGTATATAGGAGTAGGATGTAAGGAAGGGGTAATGAGATCAGTATCACTTATAGACTAGACTAAGCAATTGCTCTTTGTGAAAGGAAAAAACCTTAAAATGGAGAGAACTATCTCCTTTGTTGTTCATTCTTTTGAAATCAGGAAATACAACTTTCTTTTCTCTATTTTCTAATATGACTCAACAAAAAGTGTGCAGTAAAATATGTTCGTTAACAAAAGTATACCTATTTGTTTTTGCTGTTTTTGATGAGTACAAGCCATATCACTGTTTACACTAATAACATGCAGGGATAGTATACCTATTTGTTTTTTCTCTTTTGATGAGTACAAGCCATATCACTGTTAATTGAAGTTCTCTGTGGCAATGTTATTACAAAACGTCTGTTTCCTTCAGGAGCTCGTATGATATGGATATAATGGCATCTCATCTAAAGGCCAACTAATTTATAAATTTACAAGCAGAAATTCGCAGATTTTTTCCATATTTTCTGTGCTTAAGCTTAAGCCTGCGAACCTCGAGAAGATCTGAAAGGAAAAAGCTATGATAGCTGCCTAGCATGTTGGCTGTCTAAATTTATACATACCTTCCTTCTTATCTGTTTGTCTACATGATATAACATATCTCCTCTCAAAATCAATGGCTTATTCAAAATCAGGAAGGAGTACTCAATCGTTTACAAAGGCTAACAAGCCTTTTCTCATGATTTCTTTATTCAAGAGGTAAATATTCTGAGTTTGGCAGGACATGACCAGTAATGCCAATGGGTAGACACAATATAGAACTAAAGGAAGAGTCAAGCTATTGCTTTTTTTTTCTGATAAGTATTTTTAACTTATCAATAATGATATTTACTTTCAAGTTGGATGGTTTATTCAATTTCATTTGACACTTCCATTCAACCAGTGCTCTTGTACGAAATTGTTGTTTATTGTATTCCTATCTCAAAGAGAACCGGTGTACTTAACACCTATACTATAATGCTAACTTCTTTATTTTACTAATTGCCATATAATGGTACATATGTATATCTTATTATTGTAAAACAACGACGAAATACTGATGCACTCTTTTAGTTTAATATGGTGGTGACCTTGCATGACCGTAATGGCACAACATACAAATTAAAGCATTGTTTACAACAAAATGATATGGTGAATCACATAGTTATCCATGCATGGTTTTATATGACCACAGCATTACAATTGGAAACTTTCCACATATGGTGTTACAGTTCATCGTGATAGAGTATTTTGTCCAACATCTTTTTCTTCTTACATCCCCAATTGCATTTAGTATTGCACATGGAATTGAACAGTGCAAGCCTAGTGGATTGAAGTTGTATGATGCTTGAGGTGGAAGGAGATTTTGAGAGAACAATTGCATACCCATCATCCATGTTATCAGTTCCATCAGGAAAAAATTGCCACAAAAAGGTTCCAGCCCCGCTCCCTCCTTTCTTTGTGGAGTTTAGGATGGTATTGTACACACTGCTTATGACTGTATCTCGGTATGACGAATTGTAGCCAGGGTCTTTGGAAGATACACCAAACTCAGCAAAAACAACCGGCATTCCAAGATGCTTTTCAGCATCCTCTATATGGGCTTCCATCCATGATTTTATGAATGAGAGATGAGAATCAGTAATTTGTGGTGAAATCCTTCAACCAGATAATTGATTAAGTTAGAACTGTAGTATACGTATGTCAAAATAGATCACTAATAAAAATTAGTGTTTGTGACACTAGCAAATGTGCACGTGCATATGAATGTAATACTGATATAATCGGTTCGTATAAGAATTTAATTTAAATGCATTGACAATATAACTGTCATTCAGTCACAGGATGTCATGTATGGTAAGTTTGTCCACTTAGAAGTCTATTGGTTGACAATATAAAAATCTTTATACTGACAAAACGTGAACAGAAACTCTTTACGTAAACGGTTGACATAAGTAACTTTTATGACAAGTTAATATTTTTTAATGAAAATATTAGCAATTCTGAACAGACTTACCAAGAGTCAGCATATATATGAACAGAAGCGAAGTCCACACCAAGAGCTAGGTGGTTCCTTATAAAATCAGTTCCAACCTGTGTAGCATATGTATTGGGATTGAACTGAGTTCTCTGAGGTGTTGATGGGCCATAAAATCCTTCTAGTCCAATCTCTACTAGGTGTTTTGGATCAATTTTCTTCACTTGGAATGCCATTTCTTGAATCCAATCCTAGAATACACATTCAAGTGAGTAGTTGAATTTAGTGAACTATGTGACATCATGGAAAGAACTTGCTATTAGAATGCAATTGTTTAGTGCGATGCCATGTGATTATATGACATCACAAAATGTATTTATATTTTCTTTTCAATCAATACCTCAAGACCCTTCCTTGTGATATGGAAGCCAAAAGAAAGGGATAAACCTGTAACTTGTCACCTGTGGGATCTGAGGTGCAACGAGGCTCATTCATCAATTCCCAAGCAAAGATTGTTGGATCCTCCTTGTAAGTGATGTTTGTGAATGTGTTAACTCTATTGAGCACAGTCTACAGTGAAAATAGTACTAGAACCAACTTAGCATAATCATAAAGAAAAATAATAACATATCAAAACAGCAGTCCATATCAAGATATGATTCCAGGGTAGTTTTGGTTGTTGCAATATAGCAAAACAGGCTTCAATTCAAGGCCCTAGCTGAAACTAACCAATGGTGGTTTTGACCTGTTTCTTTATTTAAAGGAACTTGCCTTAACATGGGCCTTGTAGTAGCTTCTAAGAGTAGGATGTGAGAAGAAGTCATCATCAGAGGTCAAGTTAAGGCCAGCAGCATTGCCCCATTTCACATATTGTGCTTTGCCTCCATATGCATCCCAGTTGTTAGTCAATGATAATATAAGCCTGATTTTGTATTTCTTTGCTTCACTTACCACAAAGTCCAGGGCCTGAGGAACCAATAGTAAAATGGAAAATTACATAAGGAATGCTAATTACCTACACTGATAACTAGTAACTCCAAAGTTCGATTGTAGCATATTCTGATTTCAATTACCATGGTAAAGCTTACAAAAGCAAACAATTACTAATGGTTAACATGCTTTAATTGAAGTAACAACTAGCTGATAATACTGGACAATTTAACATGAATACCAATCTAGTGTAGAATATCACACAGAATAACAAAACAGTAAAAAGGCACCTTGAAGACTTCTTCATCATAAACTGATGGAGATTTCTGTAGGGCACGCCATTGGCCATCATTGAAGGCCCACGTCCTACAAACTGTCATACCTACTGAAGATGCCTGCTTGAACACCTCAGTGACCTTTCCTCTGGTGGACTCATCTGCAGCAAATACCATAAGCCAATATGTGTTGAATCCATTGACATAGAAAGGTTTGTCATTCACCACAAACTGGTTTCCCTTCTTTTGCACCATCTGCCAATCATCATCTTCCACGCCCCTCATTTCTCTAAAAACAACAATAAGTGCAAAGTAAACTTAAGATATAACAACTAAAGATGCAATGCAAGGAATTTCAAACACAAACCCATAATTTGAGATAGAATTTTCCATTTCATTTTTGCCTTCCATGAGTGCTTCCTCGTCCTTCATACTCCCACCAAAAGCATTGGAACTTAAACTTTTAGTAAGCATAAAAAAAAGAACCAAAGAAATAATGCGAACACCAAATATCTCCATTGAGCTTGGTTACATACCAACGGTGTCTATATGCTGTATTGGATCATATTATATACGTGAACATCTTCAGCTTTCTTCCATAGAAATTCATCAAATACAGAAGAGTAGGGTGCAAGTGGAGATCAATCTGATGATGTTTCTACTCTACCTTTAAAGCCAAGAAAATTCTCCATTCCATTGTTTAGCAATGGATAGACAAGGTAATCAAAGGGTAGGAGTAAAGTTTCATAAAGTTCATGCCTTCAGCCCCTTAAGGTAAGTTCAAGTGGGTTCCACACCTCCACTAGTTAGATTTCTGTACACAGAGAAAGGCTTTATTAGATTTGAAGCAGTTGCTTATAGCATTATAGGAAACACGATAAGATTATTAGATAGTAATTCATGGATGAAAAGTATACACGTAGGATAATCTAGTACAAGGTCCTTATAATCAGTTATAGTTGTGATTATCCATCATAAACATTTAATGAAAAACTTGATGATAATAATTTGTCCAATGAAGAAAAGAAATGAGCATACTGTATGATGTCTCTTACTAAAAGTAAAAGTGCTTGGACGGGGAGGATGCTGTTTCTTTGTTCAGAAGGGGTTAGAAACTGCTTCTCCCTGCACCTCCATAGTTTCTTCCTGCATCACCATAAATAATCCGAAAACACTGAAATGCCCTTAAATAAATCTACTAAATGACTTTAACATCCTCAGTCATTTCATTTTCATTGTACACCTCCGAAAATAATTTTCATAAAAAGACATTTCAAATTATATAATTAAAAAAATATTTTCAGATCCAAAAATGGTTTTGGAATCTAAAAATGATTTTCAGAATCCAAAAATCAATTTCAGAATCTAGAAATATTTCTCGTACAATCTAGAAGTCATTTCTAAATTTTGAAAGTTATTTTTAAATTCTGAAAATTATTTTCGAATTTTGAAAGTCATTTTCAAATATTTTCTGAATTATACAATCCTGAAAGTGTTTTATTTTAACTTTTGATTAGCTTATTTCAAAATATAAAACTATATTTCAGATTAGCCTATTTTGAAATACAAAAATAATTTTTAAATTAAAATTTAGAAAGTATAATTCAAAATATATTTTTCTATTCTGGATTGAGTTAATTTAAAAGTCATCAACATATTTTAAAATAGGCTAATTCAGAATTGTAATCCTAAAAAAGACTCCAAATTTTGTAATCCGGTAATTTTACATAATCCAAAATATAAATTTAACCATACCACCCTCACATATAAATTTTGTGAATATAAGATTTTATGGAAGTGTACGAAAAAGCTACGGAGGTGCAGGAAGAAGTAGTCTTAGAGTAGAAGAGAAGGATAAAGGGAAAGAGAGAACTGAAGATGAGATGCACAAGGGTTCGTTTAAATTGGCACTGTTATTTGTAATACTTATCTAACTCATGTGCTCAATTATGGTTTATGTAAGTTTAGACCTGTGTACTGACCCATTTGGTAAAAACAATAGTTATATTTAAAAAAAATATTATAATAAAATATAAAAAATTAATAAACACAAATTTATATAAATAGATTATATAATTTATTGATCAAATCGATATATCTAAAATCAACATAATCTGTTAAAGTAAGATTAGACAAAAATTATAATTCATTTAAAAATTAAATTATGGGATAGATAATTCGTTATGAAACCTCTCAAACATGTTAACTTATAATGTTGTTAACAACTAGAAATTTCTTTCCAGGGAAAAGCTCATGCTCACTAGAAGTAGATAATTTTATCCACATTATTTCAAGATGATGGCACTTTCTAAGTATCAAATAATGCTAAGAGGATCTAGTTTAGGAATACAAAATTAACGACAATAAAGTTGTTTAAAAAATAGAAAATTTAAAATATACACTATTAAATTGTTCATAACACTATATGCACTTTTTGAATTTACGTTTATAATTCTTTCATAGTAAATATTGTTTACACATTTCGATTGAAAACTTATAAATATCTTATAATCAAATATTTAAAAGTGGAAATTTAATTAAGAAGTTACTGAATAAAATAGTTCAAACTTACTTATAACATTATAGAGATAAGAATCTTTGAATACCTAATTCAATTCGAAATATATTCAATAACTAAAATCAATACATCATCGTAGAAATTACTTTTTTATATATTTCTTAGTTTGCGTATTTTTTTTAATATTTATACTATTTTTATGTTTTTATTATTTTTAAGTTATTTACTTATAAGGTTTACTAATATTTTTTGCGATTGGCTTCCCTTTTTAAATTCTTTCTTAATTAATGTGTTGTGTTAATTAATTTAATTTTTAACCGATAACAAAATCTTGTAACATTGATAAAAAAAAAAAAAAAAAATATGTTAATTAAAATTAATAGTATAAATGGAATATTGTTACTTAAAAAACCAAATCACGTGTTACACATAAGAAGAA
>Ga0123340_1000377_pt1 | contig 27856 bp, 18 predicted proteins | sample SirMexnodulemix_FD_89961 | JGI IMG/M metagenome (GOLD analysis project Ga0123340, IMG submission 89961) | Root nodule microbial communities of legume samples collected from Mexico - Siratro Mexico nodule mix | ecosystem: Host-associated > Plants > Roots > Nodule | place: Mexico: Nepantla...
TTATTAATAATATTATAATTAATATTATTATTAATATTACTTTTACTAATAATAATAATATAACCATAATAATAATAATAATTATTATTATTATTATAATTAAAATAATAATAATCAAAAGAATTTATATGTGTACATCTCCACTTTAATATAAATTCTGATCGAGTAAAGTTTTAGAAAGATGGTAATTTTGTAAAATAAAGTTTAAATAATTAAATTTATTTATTTATAATTTTTTACTTTAATACTAAAATATTTATGATCCATTTCCCTTATACTATTTTTTTTAACAATTAGGTCCTTACATAAAATAATTAAGAAAATTATTAAAAGTTAAATGTTAAAAGTAACTTATTATGAAATAGAAGGTTTAAAACATTTCTAACATGATCACATATACCAATTAGACTAACTAGTTTAATTTATTTTAAAAAGATTATTATTAACTTCCAAATTGACATTCAGCATCAATTATTTTAAAATCTGAAAACCCAATTATTTGGTAGTCATTTTATTGTATCACAATCTTAAATAAGAAAAGAACTTTGAGAAAGCAAATGATGTTGGTCAATGTGGAATTATCATGCGAAAAAGTCGAGGTGGAGAGAGAGGTGTGAGAAAGTGACAAAAGATAAAAGAAATTTCAAATTCTTCCTATTTTGAATATTTCCACCTTCTTAGTAGTGTTAGAAGATAATTAAAATACATGTTTTTATTAAAATGAGAAAAAAAATTCAGATAGTCTATTTCTTAGGTCACTTTTTAATAGAGAGAAAAAAAATACTTTATTATAAAGAGAAAAAAAATACTTTATTACATAAAAAAAATATACCTATACTTTGAGTGATCTTATGCTTAAATGTTAAAATAATAAGATAAGAGTATTATTATAAAGTAATTAAGAAATTTATTACAAATTATATCTTAAGCATAACTGATTAAGAAAAGGAAGGATTAAGACCTTTCTAATGATCACACATATCAATAAAACTAACTAATTTAGTCTATTTTCTTAAGAAAATATCATTAACTTATCAAATTAACATCCAGCATCAATTACTTTTGAAATTATCCAATTTATTCTTTACTAACAAACGCAAATACTGATAATATTTAACAGGTATAAGCGAGAAAAAACATTCCAAGTTATATACAAACTATAAAATTTCGTATTAAAATGACGAATAATTTCTTCTCAGTTTTAGTGAAAAAGTTTAGAAGATTTTTATTTATATTTATGTATAGCTTTCAAAGTTAAAATGGTATATATTTTTTCTCAATTATTTACTTACTTTCATTTAATTATTTTATTACTTTACATATATATAAACACTATAAATAAGAACAAAATAGAAAACACTATAACTAATTTATTGTAAACAAGAAAATTTACTATTTTCTTATTTTCTACATAAAATTTAAAAAACCACCAAAAAAATAAGTGGTATAATTAAGGCAAATAAATTGACTCATTAATTTCTGATAGAAAAAAAAATCAGAGGGAGTAGGTAATATATCCCATTTCATAAAAATAATAATTTCTTATTTTAAACATAAAATGATAAATTAAAAAAAAATAGTTAAAACATGAAAATGAAAAAGAAAAAAGAAAATCTATTCAAAAGCAGCAAAATCTTTTGTTTGCACAATCTAACCCTGTTCCAAAAGCCACCCTAAACAGGTTGGCATAGGATGAGGAAAAGTCAACCTTTTCAAATTCTAAAACCAACTACTATTGGTTTAATGCTGCAGTTACAGTATTATATAGTGCTATATTGGAAGTTCTATTGCTGCAACATTCATCAGTAACAAGTTTTACATGTTCTGAAGAGAAAAATAGATGATGATGATGTCTCACTGTGTTTTCCTTGTTGATCCACCTTCTACTCCTTCACTTTGCTTCCACTCTAAAGGTACTTTTCCTTCTTACTTGCCATGATAAGTATATTACTATTCCGCAACAAGTTAAACTCAAATTTCATTCCACAAATTTTGAGGCTTTTTGTGCTTATGGGGTGTTAAAAGATGAAAAATTTGAAGACCCCAACTGATATTTTTCAATTTATAATTGAAACAAGCAAGGGAAAAAGTCCAATTTGGAGACAAACAACTGTTAGGATAAGAAATTTAAAGTACACACTACACTGTCAAACTCAGATTTGCAGATTTGGTTGTTTATTCAAATGGGGACTGTGATTTTGATTTGGCCTTTGATTACTGGTGTTAAGTTTAGCTGTATAAATTGGTTATTACTTGTGACTTGTTCTTGTTTTTGTCAACTTCAGTTGGAAAGCAATGGTCTCAGAGATTTGCCTTGAGTGTGAGGCCAATGCACCCTAAGAGGGTTTCAAGTGGCTGCAGAGTGAGAGCAAGTTTGGGTGATGCTGATAAATCCATTGGAATTCCACGCCAATGGTACAATGTAATTGCCGATCTTCCAATAAAGCCACCACCACCGTTGCATCCTCAGACTTTTGAACCGATCAAACCAGATGACTTGGCACCCCTTTTTCCTGATGAGTTAATCAGACAAGAGATAACCAGTGACAGATTCATAGACATACCAGATGAAGTTCTTGATGTTTACAAGCTTTGGCGCCCAACCCCTCTCATTAGGTTTGGTTATCTATCATGTATATTTATTGCTTTTCCTTGGAGCTATTTGGGGTGCTATCATTGGGTAAAATTTATTGAAAGTCACAAACTTTTTTGGATAATGCTTCTTATTGTCTATTGAGTTTCACTTATGATTTTGTGGATCACTCTTCCAGTAAATTTTAACTAACAGTATAAAGTGTTAGAAAAAGGGTGTTAAATATTATGTTGGTAGCACTTCTATTGTCTAAGGATTATCTACTCTGATGAATTTAGAGCCAAGAGACTGGAAAAGCTTCTTGATACACCAGCTAGGATTTACTACAAGTATGAAGGAGTAAGCCCTGCGGGATCACACAAACCGAACTCTGCTGTGCCACAAGCCTGGTATAATTTACAAGAAGGTGTCAAGAATGTTGTGACAGAAACTGGTGCTGGACAGTGGGGAAGTGCACTGGCCTTTGCATGCAGCATATTTGGCCTTGGATGTGAGGTATGTGCCTGTGGGGATTGGATTCATTCAGAACTCAACAAACTGAACTAATGGGTTTGCTCAATCAAACATGTCTTGAATGTTACCAATTTCTTACTAGTGTTGGTACACGTGTGTTATCAAGCATGCATCTTTGTTTACAACTAACAAGAATAATGTAATTGAAATTGCATCGATTTAGTTGTGCACTCTGAAAACAATCATCAATGGTAGTTTCTTCTTATGAAGCACGGATACTAACACATATACGGATACTACGTCTCTAATCTCCATAATATAGGACAGGAAACTATATATTACTTCCCTATCAATGGTATGAATTGACAATCAAGATTTATATATTAAAAAATCATCTATGAACAAGGTTAGCCAAATATAATCAAAAATGAATTTAATTTATTTATTTAAAATCTAAAAAATTGAAAAGAAACATATATAATCTAAATATTCTTTATTATATATAAGATTTGTTTATTATTTTCTGTAATAAGTTTATAAGTTTTTAGAAAATTATTATATTAATCTTTTTGAAAATTGTATTGAAACTGTGTTAGAATTGTCATATATCTAAAAAGATGTCTTTTAAATTGGACACTTCACCGATATATGTCGTATTAGTGTCATACGCGTTTTGAAAGGAGTGTCCGAGCTTCATATTTCTTGTTTACCCCTTCTTCTGATCTTTTATTTATATTTAACATGTTTGTCCAAGGTCAACAAAGTTAGCAGATATTGAATGATTTTATTCTAGCTCAGGATATGAAACTATGGTGTTTAGTTAAATGGCTTATATATATAGGTGTGGCAAGTACGCGCTTCTTATGATTCAAAACCTTATCGGAGGTTGATGATGCAAACATGGGGTGCAAAAGTGCATCCATCTCCATCTATGATCACTGAGGCTGGTCAGAGAATGCTTCAATTGGATCCATCAAGCCCAGGGAGCTTAGGCATAGCCATATCAGAAGCAGTGGAAGTTGCTGCTAAAAATGCTGATACCAAGTACTGCTTGGGGAGTGTACTCAACCATGTTTTACTGCACCAGAGTGTTATAGGAGAAGAGTGTATCAAACAAATGGAAGCTATTGGTGAAACCCCTGATGTCATTATAGGATGCACTGGTGGTGGCTCCAACTTTGCAGGACTAAGTTTTCCATTCCTTAGAGAGAAGCTCAATAAGAAGATCAATCCTGTTATAAGAGCAGTTGAACCTTCAGCATGTCCTTCATTAACAAAAGGGGTGTACACATATGATTATGGTGATACAGCAGGGATGACTCCATTGATGAAAATGCACACACTTGGCCACGACTTTGTTCCGGATCCAATTCATGCTGGTAATAATTTGTTCTGCTGATAGAGTTTGCTGCTATAGAATTTAATTTTTGAAAGTGGGGTAGCTTGTGTTGTTTTGATCCTTGAAAATATGTGTCTGTGCATTTTAGTCCTTGAATTTCTCAACACAAAAAATTAGTCCAAATCTGTCAACTTCATGACAATTTAGTGCAGGAATCTATGAACTTTTAAGACAAATTTAGTCCCCAACTTGGTTCAACTTCATGACAGAAGGATTAATTTGTGAAAAGGGTGACAAATTCAAGGACTAATAATTGTATTAACAAACTTTCAAGGAGAAAATCAACATAGGTTTTCATTTTGGGTATGATGTTGTCTAACATTTGTTAAGTGTATCCTTGTATTAACATTTTTGCTTATTTGTAGGGGGTTTGCGTTACCACGGAATGGCACCATTGATCTCACATGTTTATGACTTGGGTTTAATGGAAGCAATTTCAATTCCACAAACAGAATGTTTCCAAGGTAATTCTTATTCTCATCTCAAGAAAAATCAGATAAAATAGAAATGGTGAGATATCCTACATCGATTAGAGAAAAGGTCTTTCAATATAATTTATAAGTAGATATAATACTTATCTTATAAGTCAGTTTTGTAAGGTTGAGTTAGGTTTAAAGTTCACTTTTTAATATAGTATCAGAGTCTATTCTAATAAAGTTGTTGGGCCTATAAATTATTATTGGACCATTCTTATATATAATTTCACACACGAGTTCAAAAGTCTTGACCTAAAAAAGTGTGCTAAAGATTTTGTAAGGTTAAGTTAGGTATAAAGTTTATTTTCTAATAAAAATTATAAGATTAAGAAATTCACTTGGCACAATAATTATAGAGACTAATAGGATGAAATTGTGTGTTTTTGGTTACAGGTGCGATACAGTTTGCAAGGTCTGAAGGGTTGATACCAGCTCCTGAACCAACTCATGCAATAGCTGCAACCATTAGGGAAGCTATTCGTTGCAGAGAGAGTGGGGAGGCGAAGGTTATTTTGACAGCAATGTGTGGACATGGCCATTTTGACCTGCCAGCTTATGAAAAGTATTTGCAAGGGAACATGGTTGACCTCTCATTCTCAGAGGACAAGGTTAAGGCTTCACTGGCCAATATTCCTCAAGTCATTCCTTGAGTTCAGGCTCATTCTAGTATGTGTCTGTAAGGTTCAAAATTAGGGAACTTTTGATCCATGTCAAGGAGGCTACTAATAGTAGATTTTTGCATCTTCTATGTGTGTCCAAAACACTTAATTTTTAGAATAAACTCATAATCTCAAGCTGGGTACCTTTTGCATTGTGCCTTTGTCCTTGTATTCATGAGAATTGGTGATGTCTCCATATCTAGAAAGTAAGTTAATAAATTGTTGTGAAACATTGTTAAATTCCTAAATTTGATGTATATGCATGTTAAGGATGTTACACTTGGAGTTTGTGATTACAAATTGTGAGTAATCTAATAATAATAATCAGCAATGACATTAACAACGATCAAAATAGATTTTAATATCATATTATTAATAACCGTTTATATAAGTTGTATGTAATATATAATGTGGGAAATCTTTGACACACTCTTAAGTTTCTTCAATTTAACTCATTTTTAATTGATTATTTTTTTTATTAATATTTCAAATTCTCTTTACTGGTAACATAATTTATTTGTAATTAATCATGGAATTAACAAATTTGACATGATTGTTAAAATTACGAGAAAAAATGTAGCAATTTTTTTTTTATAACCTGAAGTTATATTAAAAAACTTGACGGACTAACCACTTCGTTCGAATTTAAATTTTGAAATGGTCCAAATATGACGAATCAATATAAATTCATTAAAAACTGCTTCACAGCATGAAAAGTTTAAAAGATTATTTTTAATAACAAGTTCTAAACATAGTGTTGTTTTCATTTGTTTTAAAAAATATATGTTATTTTTAGTTTTAATATTTTTACATTATATTATATTTCCATTTGTTTTGATATGATTAGACTAGTTTTGATAAGATTGATGTAAAAAGTAAAAGGAGAAATGATTGTAATTCTAAGAAATTGATGAAATCGGTAAGATAAAATCTTACATCTTACAAATTGAAAGATTTGTAATTCTAAACCCAACTACTTTTATAGATTTGTCCAAATGTAGCTATTTTTTTATATTTCTTCGTTGAGTTTGAAAGCTTGATTCACCAATTTATAGGCTACGTTTTCCAATTTTTTATATGAAAAGTTAGGACGACTATTTTTGGTACATTCAAATGTAAAAGTAAGTCCACTTTCCCTAAACTCCAAAAGTCTTCTAAAGAAAATTCTTCCTATATCTTTATAGATTTTTTCTTCACTTCGTAAACATCAAAATTTTCATTTATTTTTAAAAATGGTATAATTTGAAAGTTTTTTTTTCATAAAATAAATTTTTAAATTACAGAATTCAAAAGTTATTTTTAAAAAAAAAAACAGTTTTTGAACCGTGCAATTAAAAATAATAAAATATAAATTTTATATTTATGAAAGTATAGAAAAATCTGAAGTGCAAGAAGAATTGATTCTTGTCAATGAAAAAAAAACATTTTGTTACAAAATTGTAGGATTAACATGTGGATTCACCCACTTGACTTAAAAGTATAGTGTTTATGGATACACGAATAATTTATTAAAAAGTTATTTAATTTGGTGAACGTAGTGGAATAAACTTTAATTAGATATTTTTGTTTAATAAATTTCATCCGAAAAGTAAATAACTTTTTATTGTATTGAGTGTAGGTTGAGGATTTTTCAGTTAAAAATGACTTAAGTTGGCCACTCACCTAATACGACAAGTGAATTAAAATAATAATATAAAAATTGCGATCTCACATGAAGAATCTAAACGATGATACTTTTCAAAATTATTTTTCATTGTTCCGACTATAAAATAGTAACTTAAACATCGAATAATATTTTGCAAGTACCTCTCCATTCTATGATAAAACTGAAGAGACCATGTCGTAAATTGAAAAACGATATACCATGACAAAAGAACCTTTCAAGACTGGTACAAAAGTTTATAATTTATTTTTTCATATTAGTACTTTGATTAGCTTATGTATTTAATGAGCCAAACTTAAAAACTTAGAAAAAAAATCATTTATTTAACAAATCACACTTATTCAATAATTAAAAATAAATATATTGTATAGTATTACTATTTAATTATGATTTGTTATATCTAGTTTCTATAATGGAACAAAACATCAACCTATATAATTGACGATTTAAACGTGATTCTTTCTGCTTCATAACATAATTTAAATTTAGGATTTAGTTGTGACTTTACTTACCTTATTTTTGTCATAAGTAAATTGGTAGACCCTATAAAATGTACCACACCTTAGAAGAGTAGAATCAATCTTCTAATCCACCCCTGTCGGCATTACAAGTTAATAAACTTGCAAACCTGCTGACCAGGATTGAATTTGAGAACAATAATTTTAGAAAATGAAACTATGTGCACGCTTTGTTCTTGGTGACGTTTTGGGTTTTGCTTGGTCATAGCAATGAGGACGAATTTTTCCTCCACCTTCATATCTTCTTTTTGTACTTCCATAAAAAAAATTTAAAAATTTAATTCTCAAAGTAAAAATGACCAAAATAATCTTGATTATTTTAATTAAAAAATAGCATAATATTCTTCGTCACAACCCATGTCGAGTACATAATGAAACATCATCCCATTTCGCTCAAATATATCTTCCATAATATCGTTTTTGAAGGTTTTGAGGATGATTGAACGGTAAAAAGGCTTTCCGACCTTTGGATAGTGTTGATCGGCGATAAGAAACGACGGGGAAGTAAGATTTTTTATTTTGGTAGATTTTATAATTTCTGGTAGGTCACCCGGATGAAGCCATCCGGTTTGTAATTTTTTAAAATTTGTGAACCGGACAACCAGACATCCGATTTATAAAATGTTAACCGGATGCACTGGAGTAGGGGTGGCATCCAGTTTGTAATTGGTTTGTAATTGATAAACTGGACACCACCCTGTCTGGTTAATAAAGTACTTCAATTTTACAAACCGGATGAGCAGTGGGTGTACCTCATCCGGCTTGTAAAATGTGAACCATACGCCACCCCGTCCGGTTGTCAAGAGGAAATGTTGTTTGCAAATCGGATGAGCAGTGGGTGAACCTCATCCGATTTGGAAATTTGTACACCGGATAAGGCTTATCCGGTTCACAATTTTGCAAACCGGATGAGGTCCACCCACTGCCCATCCGGTTTGCAAACAAGGTAACGTTCTGTGAATCGGACGGGGTCGTGTCCGATTCACATTTTTGAAATTCTTTTTATAAGTTGTTTGAATGCTATGTTACAGATATGAATAGTCTTTGTAGATATTCAGAGGAAGTAAACAAGGTGTTTGATATAAATGATGAACATGAAATTAGTTCCTTGGTTCAGGAAGAAGACTGCACTCTTGATTTTATAACTGATGAGGTAAAATGATTTGTTTTTGTTTATGTTTATTAAATGTAAATTAATTACATACGAATGTGATATATTGTGTAGGTGTTTGGTACCCGAGATGAATTACTTCAATGGGTTCGCAAGGTTGTATTTAGACTTAGCTTTGTTGTTGTCATACTCAGATTAGACAAAGCAACTGGAGCACAAGGTAGGAAGACATTTGTCTCGTTGGGATGCGAAAGAAATGGAAAATATAGAAAGTACATAACAAATTTAGAGGTGAGTATAACCGCATAAGGAAGTGTGACTGTCCATTCAGATTGCGTGACAAACCAATAAAAAGTGGAGAAGGACGGGTTTTTGAAAGTGATATATGGGTTGCATAACCATGAATTGGCTAATACATTGGTTGGTCACCCTTATGCTGGTAGGTTGGGACCCGATGAACACGCTTTAGTTTTGGACATGACAAAGAGTCTAGTTAAACCAAAAAGAACATATTGCTTACACTTAAGGAGAAGAATGAAGACAATGTGACGACACTGAAACAGTTGTATAATACCAGATGTACATACAAGAGATTGGTTATAAGGTCAAGAACTGAAATGCAGCAGTTGATGATGTTGTTGGAACGTGACAATTATATTCATTGGCATAGGTGTCACGAGTCTGCCCGAGTTGTAAGTGATATTTTTTGGACTCATCCTTATTCTTTGAAGTTGTTAAACGCATTTAGCAATGTGTTATTGATGGATATCACCTACAAGACAAATAAGTATAGGCTTTAACTGCTTGAAATTGTAGGTGTTACATCGACAGGCTTAACTTTCTCAACTGCCTTTGTTTTGACGTCTAGTGAACGTGAAAACAATTTCACTTGGGATTTACAAAGATTACGAGGGTTGTGTTTTGAGAGGAGATGTGTACCCTATAGTTATTGTTAGTGATAGGGACCTGACTCTGATGAATGCCATTGAAGTTGTTTTTCCATAAGCTTGTAACTTACTGTGTAGGTCCTACATAAATAAGAATGTAAAGGTCAAGTGTAAAATGTTTGTTCATCCAAGGGAGGCGTGAGATGTTGTTATGAAAGCATGAACAATTGTGATTGATTGTAAAGATTGTGAAGCATTTCCTAAATGTGTTGAAGGATTTGAAAGTGTTTGTTTGGCATGACTCATATTTTTGGAATATGTGCAAAAGACCTGGATTAAACCTCATAAGGAAAAGTTTGTTAGTGCATGGACAAATAAGGTCATGTATATGGGCAATACTACATCAAATAGGTATGTTGTTATATTTTATGTGTATTTATATGTTAATGAGAGTTTTGTTATTTGAACTAATTTTGTGTGTTGTATGCAAGGTTGAACAAGCTCACGGGAATTTGAAGCGAATTTTACAAACTAGCATGGGTGATTTGTGTACATGTTGGGATGTAATCAACAATGTCTTTCTCCTCCAACATAATGAGATTAAGGCCTCTTTCGAGATCAGTCTACATGTTGTTACCTACACTTTCAATAGCTCATTATACAAATGTTTAGTGGGTATGGTAAGCAAGTATGCGTTGATGCATATTACAGAAGAGTTTAATAAGGTCAAAATTATTGGCTTTGATAAGAAAAATTGTGGTTGTGTCCTTAAATATACTCATGGTTTACCATGTGCATCTAAGCTAATAAGATATGCTTTTGGTGTGATACCGCTATATGAAGTGCATGTGATGTGGACTAGACTTAGTTTCTCAGACTTATCATCAAGTCAATCATCATCTGAGTTGTCAGTTCGACAAGAGATTGATAACATATTAGATCACTTTGACAAGGTTGACATTGGAGGTAAAATAACCATTAAGGGCAAGTTGAGAGAAATTGCATACCCTAACATGACATCATTAGGTCCCCTATATGGAAAAGGTTAAGACTAAAGAATCTCAAAAGAGTAAACAGAAATGATTAGAGAAGTAAACCAACTGTGACCCTTCATACTTTGAGCATTTTTAGACAAAATTCATTCCATTGAGGATAGTTGTTATACACAAAAGGCTTCAAGGGTTAAGGTAAAACGACATTCGATGTTACCCTCTAAAGTATTGCCCAGTCTTGATCAATTTCATCCTATTTGTCATCCATACATAGTGGACATTAGTGATGTTAAACCTGAAGGACATTGTGGTTATTGATCAATTGCTACATTGTTGGGAATAGGAGAAAAGTCATGGCCATTAATCAGAATGGATCTATATAAAGAGATATGTGAATGACGTGATCAATATACAAACATTTTTGGTAGCCATGAACGTTTCGATCAACTGAAGAACTCTTTACTTGTTGAGGGGACTACATCTGTAAGTGCTTCTGTTTAACATATGATTAACATTTGTAAGTGCAATGATATGTTAATAATATTTTACATATTTGCAGACAAGTGTTGACAAGTGGATGACTATACCAGATATGGGTTACGTCATTATAAGTAGATATAATGTTATCTTAGTTTGCTTGTCATTGCAATAAAATGTAATCATTTTTCCATTACGAAGTAAACCTCTTATTGATGTTAGTCAACATCGGCTAATATTACAAACAAATTCAATCAAATTCACTCAAGAACACCAAGTTCAATCAAATTACAAATAAATCTTGTACCTTGCAAGAACAACACTTCTGCACCATGCATAATAACACCTTTGAACCCTATAGAGATACCATACATAGTGCAAAACTCTACTGCACACCTACAAATGTAAAATCTATAAATTTTGTAGACAAAAAACTCTCAAATACAAAGTATTATCAAAATCAAAATAGTTACTGCACAATCACATCAAACCAGTGGATGAAAATTAATGTAGAATCTTTCCTTTGTGATTGCAGAATTAGTGCACAATAGTTTTCACCAAGGATGAGCTCCAATATCTACAAGTTTTATCTTTCTGGAATTATCACACTCAAAGCCAAATGATCCTCAAAGATGCTCTTTGTTTTTCACACTTAGTTGCTCAGAAATTCTCTGTCTATATTCTATTACAAGTGGGTAATGCTAAAACTGTTTTATACAGAGAAACAATTTTGAAAACAGAAAAACTATTGCGATTCAATCAATTGAAAATGAAAATTAATCGATTGGATTTTTTTGTCAACAACATTTTCAATAAATTGATTTTTGAAAATAATTGGTTGTAATACTTTGTAAAAGTGATTTTCAAAAATGATTAAGTCCCATTTAGACTCAATTTAATATGATTTAGACTTAGTGTATCTTTGAAGCTCATTCCCTTGGTTCGAGTAGCATGCAATGATTTTGGATCAACTCACACACACACAACTTAATTGTTGACCAATTCTAAATGATCTTCATTCTTGGTCCAAGATGACTACTATAACAGATGAAATGCTAACAAGGAGGCCACAACTTAAACATAGCTAACTTTTAGTTGGTTATGTTGTTTATTTTTATTTGATATTTTTGATGTAAAATGATTTGGTAGAGACATATTCTATTTCATCTTTATTTGTTAACATTTATGTAGTGTGATTTTAAGTGTTATGTTCGTGCACTTTTGACTCCATATTTGATAATCATTTGCCAAGAATTGTAGTCATTAAAGATTAATAAAATGTGACTAAAGAATTACAATAATTTTTTTTCAGAGTATGAAACTGAGTTGGATATATTTAGTGGTCGGTTTTCAAATCCTTTTGATGGAATTGTACCTATAAAAAAGACTCTTATATTAATATAAGTATTTGGAAGTCGGAATAAATATATGATTGGATAATAGAAAGCGTATTTTTTTCTTGAACTTAATATATTTTTTTTTATAGAGACTAAATATATTATAATACAAATTTTATTTGAATAATTTTTCTTTCAAACTATTATTTAACAGAATGATTAAATGATTAATCTGATAGGAGATTTATAAGTAGCTCCTCGGTCTCTACATTACAATAAAGATAAGCATGAAACAAATATACTAATAAAATATTGATAGAAATGGAGTGATGTGAATAAGTTTTGATATAGGTGTACTTATCTAATAGTAACTAGATACAACAAGTTTGGTAAATAGTAAAATATAAAGTTTGCTCTTTAGTAAAACAATTGATAGAGACAATATAATTGCACAACATATCTCTTAAATATGATATATTTACAATACTACAAATTCTCTTTTTACTTAAAATAATGAATTACTACTTTTTTTCTAAACTTTAAGGCTAGAAGTTCTTGAAGGCTGGATCTAACAAATTTTTTATATTTAGTTCAAATAACTTTATGATAAAAAAAATCAATTCAAAACTACTCAGGGACACCTCTATTTACATTGACACACGTCTTCATGCTATAATTAAGACATGAGAAAAAAGAGAGAATAGATTCATAAAAACCGAATATGAAAACAATACATCAAATCAAATAATGGAAGCAAGTGAACAGTGAATAGAAGCAACTCAGTAGAGAACAAAACACAATTCATGAAGAACAGAACCTTTCTACATTTTTAATTAATAATGATAGATAATACGAAAAGGGAAGACATGTTCCTCTTTAGTCTCAACACTTTCGGTAATAAAATATATTATTAAATAAAATAAATTATCCAGATATGCAATCTCATATTTGATGTGATAAGAAAAAATGGACATAAACTGTGTATGGAAAAGACTTAGAATAAAGAGAGATAAAAGGGAAAAATATAAGATAAAATATGAATGGAAATAAATAAATATTAAATAAATAATATATCTCATCTTTGATTTTCAACCTTACGAATCAAGTTTATTTCTCTAGCACAGCTAGCAAAACGCACCCTATTGAATCACGTGATAGAATTTCGAAAAAGAGAGCGAACACGTGAGACTCCCAATTTAAACCAAAAACAAAACAAATCACAGCAAGACCCAAACCCCACTCTCACTCTCTCTTTCGTGGTGTTGGTGATGTTCTTCAATTTGTGTTCTTCTCTCTGAGAAAAAAAGAAAAGAAAACTGAATATTGCGAAAACAAACCATGGAAGCCATACTCGTGGATTGCGTACAGAAGAGTCTTCGCCATTTCATGCACTCGAACGCCATCTTCATCTCGCAGCGTCTCTGTGCTCAGTTTCCCTCCGAGGTGGTGTTTCGCTTTCATTTTCTCCTGTCTGTGACTTTGAGATCGATGACTTTGGTTAGGGTATCTTTAGCTGTTCGATTCGATTCGTTTGTGAAGTTTCTCGAACTGTTGTTGCTCAGGGAGATTTTGATTTGCTTTTGTTTTAATTTTGTCGCGTTAATAGTGTGATTGAATTTAGGTTTGGAGTTTGCGTTTTGATAGGTTTCTTTAGAGTGATGAATATGGATGATGATTTGTCTGGTTTCAAAATTTGGAGTGAGCTTGTGCGGTCTCACTGGAAGGGATACTCGTAGTTATAGGTCACTAGTTTAAAGAGTTCTTTTTACTGGAAATCTATTTTTTTTTTTTTTTCAGTAAAGAAACTGTAAAAGGATTTTTCTAGTTTCTGTATCCAAACAGGCTCGTAGCTTAGTTTTAGAAATTTTGGCACCGACTTTTGTTCAGTCTAGAGAATACACTTGCAAGAGACTCCTAGAGTTTGGTATTAACTTAGAATTTGAGTAGGCTCTACAGTGTGTGGCCTCGGTTGGTGATGCCTATTCAGGAAGTATGTTGGTCCTGCCATTTCAGGGTGGTGGCAGTTATGCCTTTACTATATTCATGGGAAGGTTCTAGAGAGTGTTATACTGGGCCCCATAGGCCAGTGCTCATGAATTCTTCATGTGCCTCTGGCGTTTTCCTTTGACTAGGTTCACAGGAAGGTTCTAGAGACCATTATACTGGGTCTCCATGGGCAGGGCTTAAGAATTCTTCATATTGTTCTAGCATTTTCCTATTTGCAATTGGTGAGGGTTTTGTCAACAGTAATGTCATATTGGTTTTGCAAGTATAGATCAGCTGTGATATCAAGAAGGATGGGTTGATTGGCTGCTGCCTCAGACAGTCACATGCTGGACTTGGTTAGTTGACCAATAGAAGTTGGTTGGGTGGTCTACAGCCCCTCAAGAGCTAAGCCTAAGAGGTGTAAGCGATTATTTAGTTTGACGGTCCAACTTGCAATGGTTGCTTGTGTAACATGAAGATGTTTTTGCAGAATTTTAGGCTTATGTTGAGGGCTAGATAATGTTTTGTTCTGTTGACAAGGAAAATCCCTTGTTATCGTGAACATAACGCTACCTGCTGTTAATTATATTCATTTACGAAAAATGTGAATCATGCAGATCTGTTGGAAAGAATATGTCCATATTTAAGATTTGTTATTATGATATGTTTTATTACTAGCACTTGGCCTGTGCAATTCATGGGTATTATTTTAAAAGTACCATATATTTATTAATCAATTTGACATAAATGAGACATTGAAAAAATATATTAATAAAATAATGTAAATTATGAATATTAAAGGCTAATTTTGATAACTGTTTAAAGTATAAAAAAGATATATTAACGAAAGAAACTGAATTTCCTTTGAAAAATTTGATTCTCTTTGACTCTGTTTTTATTTTGAATAAATAGATTTTGACGTCATTGCATGGGATTATACATGTTGGCGAAGTTTTTCTGAATTGATATGTATGATGTATCCTCGTTATCTGTTGTACTTGTATTGTAGCTAAGGTACATGTGTTTGTATATGCCTCTTAATATCTGTTGTACTTGAATTGTAGCTAAGGTACATGTGTTTTGTATATGCCTCTTAATAAAGTGGAATTCCAACCTAACTCAACCTCATAAAATCAATTTAGTAAAGTGAGGTTTGTACTCACTTATATATTATAATTTGGCCATATCTCTAGATGATGAGGAATTTCCAGCACACCCTCGCATGTTAAAGACATCAAAGTCGAAATAGAGCAGGGCTTGATGGTAGGTGGCATGATAGGCCTAACACCTCAATAGAATAGGTTGTTAATGGCTTTGGTACTATCTTTAGAAATTGAAATTTAAGCCTAACTTAACCTCACAGTATCGGTTTAGTAAGATGAGGTTTGCACCTTATAATTCGGTGATAATCTAGACAATATGAGATCTCGAATAATGCTTTTGATATTTGTATTGGAATGTACCTAACGAACATCTTTGTATCCTTATAACATTGTTAATTATTACTTGTTCATGAAATCTGTTTGTACCCTTTATTTGGCTATTTATTAAGTCCACGTCACTTCTAAAGGACATTTTTTAAACTTTCTTACTTGGTGTTTGGTACTTGTGTTCGTTTTATGCAGACAAATTTGCAATTGTTAGCTGGCTGTTACTTGCAGAGCAATCAAGCTTATTGTGCATACCATATCTTAAAAGGTATTTTTTTGCCTTATTTAGTTATTTATGTCTCGGTTAGTTTTGAAGCTGTCCTATTATTCTTAAATATCATATCACCACCCTTTCTTTCCCCCGTATTTAATTAGCTTCTAATAGAATGTTTTACTTGCGGTTATTTTGTAGCAGTGCTATTCATTATTTATCTCTACTCATTATTTTTCTTATTTATTACTTGAAGGCTCCCAAATGGCTCAGTCTCGATACTTGTTTGCGCTATCATGCTTTCATATGGATCTTCTTACTGAAGCTGAAGCAGCGTTATGTCCTATCAATGACCCTAGTGCAGAGGTATAAAACATAATTTAGAATGTATTTTAGATTAATGGTTATCTCCTAATTATTAAATTATAAAATATATACGTAGCCAAGTTTTTTTTTCCAAAGAATTTTAAATTTATTATCATTCATATTCTGATCCTCTCTCGTACCTACTCATAGCAAGAAGCCTTCTGGTCCTGGGATATATTACTTTTTTTATCATTGTTATTCTACTTTACTATAAGTCTAGTTTGCTATTATTGATTAATTTTTCACATAAGTTTACATATCCCCTCTGTTTCAAGTTGCTTTTTATTATAGTTTGTTGGTGCATTTTCTGGGAGAAGGTTAATGATTTTGTTAATTTTGTTTTTCTTACTATGTAGGTTCCAAATGGTGCGGCTGGTCATTATCTATTAGGGCTCATTTACAGGTTACTGAACAGTCTTCACATCAATGTTGACTGGGCCCCTTTCTCCTCAAAATATATTCTTTGATAATTATAAATTAAATAATATAACTAATTTTGCAAAATCACACCACATACAATCAACCACCAAATTAGTGTTGTTGTTCTTACGACTTTTCATCTTTCATTGGTATGCTCTAGAAGCTAAGAAGAGTTGTACTTATACGATCTTCCCTTGAACATAGTGATGAATAGCATGCTATAGTGGCATACAGTGCAGAGCAGTGATTAGGCACTACAAAGTTTGAATAGTAGCATGTTCTTAAATAGTGACAGCCACTGTTGTGACCAAAATAATGGCCCTAACATTCTAGCTACGGTAGAATGAGGCATTTTGCAAACCCCATTTTGCCCTGAAAAACATTATCACTTTTTTTGCGGGTGCCAGGTGTAAAGCTGAAATTTTGCTTCAGCTGTTATAGTTTAATCCCTAGTTGTTGTATTTTCCCATGCATCCATCTGTGAACTGCCAACCTTCTCTGTTTTTTTTTTCTGTGCAATGCCTTCTCTCACTTGTTATCTAATGTTTAATATCTTATGTTTGAAATATAATTATATCTTTTGAATTTTTTTTTGTTTCCTCCCTTGACCTTGTATTGTTAATTATAAACATGTAATGGATTTTGTGCATTCATTTTTTAAATTTTTTTTGAGCAAAATATTAATTATTTAAGTTGTATATTAAATTTATTAAATTGGTCATTCAACCATGTGCTATGCCTTTATAGCCTTTTTTGGGGTTCGTTGCTATGCCCTGCAGCGCTTCTTTCTTAGCTTTGATAACTATGCACTAGAAATATTAATAACTTGCAGTGAAGCTTTTTGGTTTTTGTAAGTATCTTCTTTGAGAAGGATGAACAACTCCAAAACAATCCTATCTAGAATTGGAGAATGCATTTTGTTAATACATAAAGTAGACAATAAGGGTGATTTCAACCCTTGGATTTTATAACCAGCTCTTTAAAAACTATATGGATTGATATTGCTCAATAATGTCACATGGGATTCTATAATATTTAGATAATCTCACTTTTCTTTGTTATCGCATCCCTTTTTGTCAAATCTCTTGCACATTCACGTCACAGCCTTGGTTGTCATTTGGTGGTTGATTCCCATCACGTATTTGGTTTGTTCAGTGAATATTTGGTCCTTTGTTACTGGTTTCCATTGAATTGTCTCTAAATGCTTGTCTTGTCTTTACTTCATACTTTTTTTCATATCTATATTCCCTTTAATAATTATTCTACCTTTTCAGATGCACTGACAGAAGGGAAAGTGCCATAAAACATTTCAAGCTGGCACTGTCAATGGATCCTCTAATGTGGTCTGCATATGAGGAGTTGTGTATATTAGGTAATGTGAGATAACACTTGATTCCTGATAACTGAACATGCTTGTCGAAGCAACTGGTGAAACCTAGTAGTTTAAATTGCTGCTTGCTAAATTGTTAAGTGCATCTTTCCCATTTCCAAGAAATTATTTTTACCATTGAAAAAATAAGATAGCTAACGCAAACATTTTAAACAGTAAGGCATAGTTTATTGACACGGCTTTCATGTGATAGATGAAAAAACACAACAGTAATGAGCCCTATAAAAAAACTTTTTCTTTCTTATGGCTTTAACAATGAATCTGTCAAGTGACTCAATACAAAGCATACATATGGCCAGGAAACCAATGCAAAATTTGATTGCTGTACCTAAATGACTGTTTTCTAGTGTAGATCATACATTATTCTTTTTTTATGATCTCATTCATCCTTATTATCATTACACTATTTCTTAGGTTCTGCTGAAGAAGCAACTGTAGTTTTTGGTGAAGCAGCTGCTTTTTGCATACAAAAGCAATACCTGAATTTTTCAACCTCTCCAAACAATCATATGTCACCTGAAGATAGCGATGAAGTTGCTCCCAGATCTTGTATTCCCGAAGAAGGGAGTCCAAGGCAACTCAAACAAATGCAAGGTCTCAAGGATATTGCTGCTTATCATCATGGAGCATCTATATTAGGAGGAGCTACTTGTCAACATATTAATAGTGGTTCATCTAACATGTCATTTTATAACACCCCATCTCCAATGGTTGCACAGGTGACTCTAGTGTTATATCATGTATGCCGCCTAGTAATGTGTATTAAAAATTTGTGAAAAACTACACTATATATCCAGATATGGATGGAGACATCCCGTTTTTCTTTAGTTTACAAATTGATAATGCAGGTTCCTTGGTCAATAACATGTGTTTGATGGCCCTTTTTCCTTTTAAAATGAATGACATGTTCTGTTATCGTTTTTTGCAGTTGTCAAGTGTTGCTCCACCCCCATTGTGTAGGAATGTGATGCCAAATAGCCAAAATCTTACTACACTTAGCATTGACAGTTCTCCTAAGTCAATAGTCAACTCTCCTATTCAAGCCCCTCGAAGAAAGTTTGTGGGTGAAGGAAAGTTACGAAAGGTTGGTTATGTAGTTCAACCGATAGTTGCATCAATGGTGGATAAACATGCCAACTGTCTGGGATTTTCTCTGTAATCTAGAGTAAACCATGGCACCATTGATTCTCATTTATGTGGTTGCAATATGGTTGCTCAATTTTCTGCATTCAATCAACATCTAAGCTTAGTTATAGTTATTTTGCATTCTGTTCTTTGTGGATTTTTATTTGGTGCTATACATTGTAAGATGAATAGTTGAATATATGTTTCATATTATAATGTGTGAATTAATTGACTATTTATTCCCTTGAGTAACTTGTGTTTTGCATGATTGTACTTATATGTACTCCCAGTTTAAGGCTTGAATTTTCCAGCCGATATGATAAATATTCTCTCTTTTTTCACTATTCCTTTTTTTTTTCCCTAAACTAAATATATATTGTTACAGATTTCAGGTAGATTATTTTCGGATTCTGGGCCTCGACGTAGTTCAAGGCTCTCTAGTAGTAGTGATAGTGTAAACGCAAATGCTAATTCAACTTTTGTATCTGGAAATGGAAATAATAATGCTTATAAGGGAGGTTCAAAGCTCAACCATGTGGCATTTCATACCACAGGAATTCGTAAAGGGCAGTCATGGGCCAATGAAAACATTGATGAAGGTGATGAATGTTTGTATATCTTCCTATTATTCTATTGTTTAAGCTTACTCTTTTATCTGGAAATGTTTTCCTTCACAAATAGTTGAGTTGCAATCTTTGTGAAGTCATTCCCTTATACAAGCTGCATCCCAGCTGACAATGTTAGATTTCTTTCAAAAGATTTCAGAAGAAAAGTTCATATCATTATTTTCTTGCTATCTCCTTTATCTAGACTGGTGAGGCAGATAGAAATACTAATCCAATGCTAGGTGTCAGCATAATATGTTGAACTACTATATTAACTTGAAGGTTTGCATATCCATTTATGATTATGATTAGTTCATTTATTTTCTTATTGTGATTATTATTGCCTAAAGGTTTCCTTGTTTCAAATTCTAAATGATTTCCTTTTTTATATTAGGGATTCGTAGTGATGTTCCAGATTATTCTTTAAATAATACATCTACAAATTCTTGTTCGTCTCCTGTCCTTGAAGCCAAAACATATGAGCAAGAAGCAGCAACTTCTCAAATTGGCCACCAAGTAACAAGTGGTTCTAAGCTCATCACTGGCGCTTCAGAAATATTAACCCTTCTAAGAGTTCTTGGTGAAGGCTATAGACTTTCTTGCTTATATAGGAGTCAGGTAATTAATTAAATTTTTTCTGGGGAAAATCCAGATAATATTTAGGTTATTATTGCAATTAGGGATATTTAATTGGAAATAAAAGGAGGAAAATACCTTGTCCCAATTTGCATTTGTTTCCTAATATCTGTTTGTGGAAGAGCAGGAGGCGCTGGATACCTATCTGAAACTTCCACAGAAGCATTACAACACTGGCTGGGTTCTTTCTCAGGTAATTTTGGTAGCTCGATGCATTTTCCCTGGTATTTATTTGGGATGCGTCATGCTTATTTTGTTTTATTCCAACTTTTGTTCAGTGCACATACAAATTTTGTTCTTTATAGTACTTGATTATTTAGCATTTCATTGACAGGATATCTTATCTGCCCTTAGTTACACTTCTCCACTTTCCTCATTAATAAAAAAAATAGTATTTTCTGTATATGAAGTCTTCTCTGAGGTCCTAGCCTCAAATCAAAATTAATCTCACTATCCTCTTAACTAATCTTTTACTACTTTGTGACCTAATTCAATGAATATAAGATGTCAAGTAAATCAAAACTTTGTCAACTTTAGATGAGACTATAAATACAGAAATAGAAACAAAGAACTCGAAAAAAAAAAACTCAGTTAAATTAAAAATCTCAGCACAAAGGTTATGCTTGCTTGTGAGTTGTTCAGGCTTCAAGCCTGCAAGACTCTTGAGTGAGGGAGGGTTACGTTAAATATATAATTGTTACTAGGCTCCCTCCATCTGAAAGATGACAATAGATTAATCTTTTTGCATGGACAATAAGATAGTGGGTGGGAGAGACCAAGGAAAGGCAAAACAATGAACTAAAAAGCAAACAATTTGGTGTTGTTCATATATGCCAGACACATGTCTGACATGGCACTTATTTGACCCAGTTAGATGTCCACTGTTTGTTTTGGAAGGGGCTTACGAAAAGTGTTGGGACACTTGTTAAGTATCAAGATGCTGTACACTTTGGACCCTACATATATATATATATATATATAACACTAACACCATAAAACAAAACTAACTTGGCTTATCAGTTCTTCCTTGTACAGAAACAATCTTGTCCTCAAGGCTAAAATGTGAAAAACTATCCCTTCCAGCATAGTGATTGGATTTGGTTTTATTAATTCAACTCGTTTGAACTCTCCTACTTACTTGAGCATGTTTTAATGCAGGTTGGAAAAGCATACTTTGAGCTAGTTGATTATTTAGAAGCTGATTGTGCCTTTAGTCTTGCTCGTCAGATTACACCTTATAGTTTGGAAGGAATGGATATACACTCAACAGTCCTTTATGTGAGTTGAAATATATTTTCTTTGTTAAAAGCAAACCATTTTCTTTGTTGCATTTTGATATGCACATTTGGTCCATTCAACTAATAAAGTCTCTTGACGGGAAGATACTTAATCAATCAACAATGTTTTGATGCCCTTGCTCTGGGCTCCTGTTCTATTTTTATACCTAGAATGTGTTTGAGTCTATGATTTCTCTGATGTTACATAGCAACGTACTATTTATGTAAAACGATTCCTTTTTTAATGGTTGTAATCTACTACCAAATTACAAAAGGAACCCTGGATGTGGGGCACCTGGAATATGCTTGTATTTCTTTAGCTTCTTCCTTCCACTTAAAGTTTAAATTTTTAAATGATTACTGGATGTTTGCCTGACAAACTGACTTAAATCGGGTGCAGCATTTAAAGGAAGATATGAAGCTAAGTTACCTGGCTCAGGAATTGATTTCAACTGATCGCTTAGCTCCTCAATCTTGGTAGTGTTACATTGAGCTTTATTTTAATTTTGTAACAATTCAGTTTTTTCCACTCAATTTTTCTTATGCCATTTTTATGTGCTACTCTCTTCTTTCCAGATGGCTGAAATTACATTTGCCATGTGTCCTCATGTGTGTGGGTGCGCATGAGTTAAAACATTTTTGTATAATCTGGTTTTCTAGAGCTATTTGCTTGTGAAGCTGATGATAATATTACCGTACTGTTCTAGCACCAAGGAATGTTATTTTAGGAAATTGAAAACTCTGAGTGTAGAAAGCCCACCCCCTGCTGTATTTGGTTGTTAGTGTTCTAATTATTGTCACTTATCCTGGTTTATCTTTTGTATTGAATACTATGCAGGTGTGCCATGGGTAATTGCTACGGCCTGCAGAAAGATCATGAAACTGCACTGAAGAGCTTTCAACGAGCTGTTCAGCTGAATCCCAGATTTGCATATGCTCACACCCTTTGTGGACATGAGTATGAACATTTATCTTTCATTTATGATACACGTGTCCAAACATAGTTTAATAACTTTTTATGCTCTCGTGATTCACTGTTCTTTGCAGGTATTTTGCATTAGAAGATTTTGAAAATGCGATTAAGTGCTACCAGAGTGCACTCATGGTTGATTCAAGGCACTATCAGGCGTGGTATGGACTTGGAATGCTATATCTTCGACAAGAGAAGCTTGAGTTCTCTGAACATCATTTCCGTATGGCCTTCCAAATCAACCCACGATCTTCTGTTATACTGTCATACCTTGGAACTGCTTTGCATGCTTTAAAGGTTAATAATCTCTTGCCACTCTAGTTGTAGTAGTACAAACTACAATAGCATTTGTCTTTTGCTCGCGTTTCTGTATCCAGTGTTCTGAAATTATACTTCTGTGATTTGTCAGAGAAGCTGGGAAGCATTGGCCATAATGGATAAAGCCATCTTAGCAGATAAGAAAAATCCGCTTCCCATGTATCAAAAGGCCCAAATACTCATTAGCTTAGAAAAATTTGACGAGGCTTTGGTTGTCCTAGAGGAGCTGAAAGAGTGTGCTCCTCGTGAAAGTAGTGTTTATGCTTTGATGGGCCATATCTATAGAAGGCGTAACATGCATGAGAGAGCAATGTTTCATTACGGTGTTGCTTTGGATTTGAAACCATCTGCAACAGATGCTGCTGCCATTAAGGTGAGCTTGCCTTTTAACAGAGTTTCAACAATCCTTTTGCTCTAAACTCGTTATCGATTTTTACAGATAACTGATCTTCTGCTCTCGTATTCTTATGCTGAATGTTTAGTAAATTTGTAAAGTAAATGACCAAATTAGTTCCTGAAATTGTATTTCACTATTATTTTGTCTGTGAAACTAAGGAAAAGTCAAAATTAGTCACAATCCAGGCGACTAACATGGAAAAAAAATTAATTCTAGAAACTTAAAATTTCAGAGACTAATACATTGAGAGATACAATTTCAGGAGCTAAGTTTTGACCATTTACTGTTAATTCGTATGATTACAATAGTACATGGAACAAACTTATGGTTGTTGTCATTATTTATTCTTTTTGAAACAGGCTGCTGTTGAGAAGTTGCATATACCCGATGAGTTCGAAGAGGATTTGTAGCTCTACCTTTAAAGTGCAAGATGCAAAGATTGCTTTGGGCTGGTTGTGTATAGAAGCAGCACAAATGCATCCAAACAATCATCATTCTATCTAATTTTCGGAACTTTAGAACTGCATACAGTTTTGTAGGAAAGTCGAATAGGATTAGAGATCTGATGTATCAGAGGTACCAAGAAGCTCCTATACGTGTACAAATAGTTGCGTTAGGGAAAAATAGGTGTACCATTAGTTTATCCATCCATTTGTTTATAAATCAGCGCTTTAGTCTCTCACCTCTGGTTTAAATCATTAGAACTGTCAAATGGCTCATTTTGAATGCAACTTATGATGAGAAATGTTAATAACACGACACGTTCTGTGACTTGTTAAAATTTATTCTAATTATGCAGATGATATTAATAATCTTTAGGGTACAATAAATAAGTATCCTAACTAGGGATATTAAATATTCTAATTGGCAGTAAGAAATAAAAACTGTCATGTACAATTGAGATATTTTCTTAATTACATCTAATCAGGATATGTATTGTGCAAATTTAGGAGACAACTTCTATTTTTGGCTTGGTATTTCAATTATACCTAACTTGCACCCTGGGTTTTCATATTGAGCTTTTGACAACCTTGAATAGAATGTCTGCAGTTTGGGGAGCTTGACGTTTTTTCCAACTTCACTATTTAACCATTCACAATTTTTTATGACAATCTTATTGTTACATAATAATCTCATAAGGAGTTGATATGAAACCTTGAGTTCCTGCAAAATCCATTATAACCATATTCCTTCACAAATGTCATTGAGCCATGGATCTAAACATTGCTGCTACACTACTCCTTGCTACTATTAATTATCTTTTACTTCTCCAGGTGACTAGATTTTCCCCTACAAACGAACAATATCCACTAGTTGATTTCCTATCACCTATAGATCGAGTCCAATATGCCTATGATTTCAACATTTATTTTTATGTTCTTTTTAAAGTAAATCCCTCGAAGTTTCCTTCAAATATCCTCTAGTATACAATTAACTTCTTTCATGTGAGCTTCCTAGGATCATTCATGAATCGATTTGGTAAACTTAAAAGCACAACTATTGTATGGACGAGTTTGAGTAAGATAAATCCACCTTTTAACTAGTCATTGATATCTTGTCCTTGTTAGTTTTAGGACTCTTTTCCTCAATATTAAATTTAACGTTACATTTCATAAGCATATTAGTTGCTTTACTTTCCAACATTTCAAATCTTATAGCAACTCAAGAACATGCTTTTGTTGTAAGGTACATTGATTGTATTGTGGTAAAGGTCAAATGACTTAAATCACAATTGAATCATAAAAATTGGTTTATTATGTATTTAAGTAGAAAGTAGAAAGTTTTGCGTTATGAATATAAAGTATAATTTTTGGTTTAGTAGTAAGTGTTTGATCTAATTGGTATGATAGACAAAATCACAAGTTTAATTTCTAGTGAGACAATGGTTAAAGTATTGGTAAAGGTCACATTAATTTTTATTGCGGAGGCTACGTAACAAAGACAATTGTTGAGGGAGAGATTGTTGAAAGGTACATCAATTGTCTTATGACAATACAACAAATTATATTGGTTTTCTCTCAACTCTTAGATTACATTTAATTCTCCTTTGAAAAACACCTCAAAGTGTTCGTTAATCAAATACTTGATTATAGTGTATACAAACCATTATTGATTATCTTTTCTCAATCTTCTCCTAAAACTGGGAACTTGAGTATTCTTTCAGATGTCACTCCTGGCTTACAAGAAAGATAAAAAGGTAACATGAATAACTTCTAGAGAGGATATAACAACAATTCTCATAAGATTGGTAAGGTACCCTTAAGTCTTACTACTTGGTAAAGTTTCTCAACTCTAAATTTATTATTCATATTTTCACATATGAAGTTATGAACCATATCTTTAATGAACTTTCCTATGTTTATAAAGTTTATGATGTAGAATAAGTATTTATTATGATATGATTGATACCCATAATCATAGTGTTTTTTTGTGAGTGTCTATAATGGAGGAATTAATTGATCTGCAGATATTACTTTTGATAGTCCAAGGTGTGGTTTTGATTGCTCAATTATCCTGACTAGTCATTATAGTTCCATTCAAATTTTTTATTTTTGTTACTTACATATTTTAATATCTTGAATGTCATTCTGCTGAGAAAGACAATAAAATCTTATATTTTCTTTATTTCCTACTAAGGATTATTTATGAGGATGTTATTTTTGTGAAAATTAAGATGGTTAATAATTTGTAAACGAAAGACTGATATGTATATTAAATAATTCTAAAGGTAACATGTTTTAAACCTTGATATTGAGTACCATTTGTTTATTATTACCATTGTATCTTGAAAATTTTCTTTTGTTGCAAAAACTATAATTAAAGTATGTCTATATCACTTTCCTATGTTTCTCTTTGATCACATATTTCTTCCAAATAAAAGCAAGTCATAACATTTTCACATACTTTTATGGCCATGGTTGGAGTATAAATGTAATTGAGAATAGAGTTACGGAGTACTGCCCCATTCTACCATATACTTCCCCTATGCAATAAGAATGCCTTTTACACTAGATAGTCCGGTGCTGTGACGTTTACCTTGTTACCTATTATCTACCATAATCTGTTTAACCTATCACCCTTGTTTGGCAACAGAAGAAGGAAAAATATGATGAACAATGTAGTCCTATAGACGATGTAGTAGGATTGAATAGTCTATAATATTGTATGATAAACATTTTGTTAATATTATATATTTTAGAAAAAAAAAGTATGTAAATATGAAGTTATCAAACTTTATATCCCTAAGACATAATTTTATAGCATGTGATATTTCTGAAAATATAATTTGTCTAGAAAGATAGAAATGATTAAGGTATCGTCTGGTAAATATCTAAGTAAAGCATAATCTAATAGATAATAAATTTTTCTTGATAGGAAACGTTGAAAGAAAGCTCGTTAGAAGGAAAACTGGAAAAAAGTTAAGATAAGTACTTTAACTAGATAAATCTTCTACAAGTAGCATATTAGAATGACAATAAAATTATATTTGAACTTATTCTTACACCATTTCTCTTAATAACTTCATTATGGCGATGATTTATGAAATAATAATAATAATTAAATAGTTATATATAATAATAATAAATTTATTTTTCTAAATCTACTTTTAAAGATTACAAAAACACCAATTTTTACTTACAACCACTTTCACATCCATAAATCCCACTTGAAGATACTTAGATTCACAACAATCATATACATAAGTATATAATATATTTCCAATACTTATACTTCACGTATCTAAGCAAAATACTATTAACTCCTTTTACTTATATTGTTCCTATACTCAAAATATTCTTTGATACTAAAGTATCAATTGACAACATCTCTTCTTATCAAAAGACTTTAAAAAAACAAAACACTTAAAAAAAAGGAATAATATTGAATTTGTAATGAAAAATGAATTACTTATCCGAATAAAAAGTTTTAATTGACTCAATTTGATCCTTACATTATTTCTTCTTCGAGATAAAATACCCAAATTATCTTTTAATCTTAAAAAATAATAAATGAAAATAAAATTTGGAAGGATGAAATTTCTAATAAAATAAAAACTAAGCACTTATAAGTTATTTGCAAATTTTCTATCCTTTATTCATTTAAAATTTATATTTATTAAAGTATCATTAATATATGCCAAAATTATAATATACTATCAA
>Ga0123340_1000384_pt1 | contig 27771 bp, 12 predicted proteins | sample SirMexnodulemix_FD_89961 | JGI IMG/M metagenome (GOLD analysis project Ga0123340, IMG submission 89961) | Root nodule microbial communities of legume samples collected from Mexico - Siratro Mexico nodule mix | ecosystem: Host-associated > Plants > Roots > Nodule | place: Mexico: Nepantla...
AGGAATGAATGGACCATTTACTATGGCATTCCAGATGCCACGGTCAATAGATTCAATGAAGATTTTCATTCTCACTTTCCAGAATTGATAGTTTACCCTAGAAAACATAGGTGGTCTATTAATAGATGCACCTTCAACAAAAGGTAACTTGTGTTCGGCCATGGACCGAAATCATGACTACTAGCATTCAAGATCCTAGCTCTGATGCCAATTGTAAAATAAGGTTTAGACCGAGTTCAAGAGGGGGGGTGAATTGAACTTTCAAAATCTTTTCGTAAATCTGATTTGTTCTTGAAATAGAGAATGAAAATTCTTAATTCAATCAATCAACTTATGTAATTCTGGACTGTCCAGTAAACAATCAATTGTGCATAGCGGAAATTATTAAAGATAAACCCAGAAAATAGTTTCAGTATAGAAATGTGTTAGTCCAGATTCAAGATGATTAAACACAATCCAGTAGACTAAAAATAATCCAGAAACACAGTTGATTCAGAAATATGTAAACAGATGTTCAGAATATAATCAACAATATAATCAGATTTTAATCCAGATAATTTAAATGATAATAGTAGTTGAATAAAAGAAATCAAGAAGAGTAGGAAGAAAAGCAAGAACGCAGAATTTTTATCCTGGTTCACCCTTCCTCAAGGGCTACATCCAGTCTTTTGCAAACTAGCAAAGATTTCCACTAAAAAGATCACAATATCAGTTTACAACCCTTGCTCCCAACAAGTTACAAACTGCTCCCAACAGTAAACGCACACCTCACTGAACCCCTCAACAGATGTGAGACCAGTGCAGATACCCACTGCACCAACTCAATTACAAACCCAGTAATTGAAAATAGCAAACAGATTACAGAACAACAAGATCAGAAATAATCACACAGTACTTCTACACAGAACAGGTTACAAAGAATGAAGATCAGGTGTAGAAGACTTAGCTTTGGTCTAGAACCAAAGTTGCAAGAACCTCACTCAAGGATGCTTAAAGATTCACGTTCTTGGAGGTTTCTTGTTTTGAAAAACTTTGCCAAAGGATGATCACACAAAAGGGGCGCTATATCTCACTTAGAAAATCTCAAGGAAGGCTTTTCGAAAATCTTAGATTACTGAAAATGATAGTGCCCATTCCTTTAAATAGCCAAATCAGTTTTAAAAACAGCTTAGCTGTCACAGTTCAATTAATTGAACAAACCATTCAATCGATTGAATTGACCGTTAGTTGACCCAGTCAAATATTCTAGTAGTAACAGAAATAATTGTCACATTCAATCGATTGTTTTAGAAATTCAATTGATTGAAAAACCTTTTCCAGCAAAAAACAGTTTGGGCTATTTTTCTTAAAACTAGTTTTAATAAAGATATTTGTGAATCTCGTTAGCACCTCAGGAATGATGAACCATGCCACTAATGATTAAGGACTAAGCCAATCACCAACACACAAACTCAACTAAGGACCAAGACCGAATCACCCAACCATCTTCATGTTGGCATAAAGTCTTCACTTGAACAATTCTGGTCCAGGTTGGTTCCAACAGATTCTTCATGAGGCAGTCTTCATCAGCTCACGTGCTAGGCATTGATCTAACATAGTCCAGATCTAATTCATCAGAAACTTTAGCAAGCTATGGTCTTTATTAACTGCATCAAATAACATGCTTAGCCTTCGTGCTAACACTCTCGGCCATGGATCGAAAAACATGACTAGGATTCAAGTCCTAGCTCTAATGCCAATTGTAAAATATGTTTTGGCCAAGTTCAAGAGGGTGGGGTGAATTGAACACTTGAAAATTTTCGCAAACTATTTGGAGAATGAATAATTTTTATGGAAACTACTCAAGAAGATATGTTAACCAAACAACAAAGGTTCAACACACAGTTTCAGCACAATACCAATCAACCAGATACAATAAACTGTAACCAGAAAACAATTCTTGAATACACAGTATACTGTAAAAGCAGTTCTTGAAAAGTTGAATCAAGAAATCAAAGAATTAGATCAACTTCAAGTTTATAAATATTCACTGATTAAAAACCTTTTTGTTAAATAATACAAACTATCTTAAGTGTATGAAAACAGTCTTTAATCAACAATAGTGAAAGATTGAGTTTTCTGGAAAAACAAACTGATAAACAGTAAACCCAGTAAATTGCGAAACTGCAGATTTACAGAAAACTGATATATTGGTTATTAACAGATTCAAAACAGTTCAGAGTAGACTGTGTTAAAACAGAATGTATGTTTTTAGCTGTTGCTAAAAATGTTTTCAGAAAGTTGATGAAGTTATTCAATTAGCAAGATTCAGTTGATTCTAAAAAATCAAGAAACACAGCAAGATTTAATACGAACAGTAAAAAGAGAGAGCAAGAGAGATTCAAAACACAACAAATCTTTATACTGGTTCACCCAACAAACAGGCTACGTCCAGTCCTTCACACATAGTAAGGATTTCACTAAAAATGATCAGCTGATCAAGTTTACAAGACTTGCCCAAAGTAGGAATACACTGCACTATGCAGCCAACCACTGCTGAACCTACAGCAGACCAAGAAACCACACAGAGTCCAATGTGTGTTTCAAGAACTCCCTTGCTAAAACCCACAGCAAGTCATAGTTATATAGAATCCACTGTATAACCCAGAAACATCTCACTACACCCCGCAATAGACCACTGCTGAATCCATAGCAGAACAAGAAACCACACAGAAACCCACTGTGTTTCAAGAACAGTCTTGCTAAAACCTACAGCAAGTCACAGCTTGTACAGAACCCATTGTACATAATAGAATTACCAACCCAGGTAACTCAAAACAGAATAACCTTCAATACAGTGAAAGAATTATCACAGTTCAAGCAATACAAGCACTTCTATATAATAGATTACAAAAGTAATAAAGAAAGGGTATAAAAGGCTTAGTCTGATGATCAAATCAGTGAAGAAACTATCTCAGTCAAATCAAAGCTCCAATAGTAGTTCAAGAAAATAGTTTTTGATGAAAACGTTGATTGATCTTGATCACTAGACTTGAAGGTGTTTTTGCTCTCTTTGAAACCTCAAATGTTCTTGCTCAAAAAAATCTTTAGAATGATTTTCAATCTCGTGTCTTGTATGTTTTCAAAAACCACGCCAAATATTTATAGACAATTGTCATTTAAAACACAGTCGATTGATTTTTCAAATAGTCGACTGTTTTTCTCCAGTTAATTAAAACAGTTGTTCAAAATGCAAGTTTTGATTTTAATGATTTCTCAAAACTTTTGTTAATTCAGAAAATACTTATGGAGCTTATCTTTGATTAAGACTGCATACATCACTGATTAGACCTCAAACTTACCCCACAACACACATTCCTAAGTTCTAGACCAAGTTCTTCAATCTTCATGAAATCTTCATGCATTCCACATATGATCATAAGTTCTTGAACTTCTTCACTTGGTTGGCTTCATCAAATCATCACAGTAGCCCACTGGTGCTAACATCTATCATTTGGAAGTAAGCCAGAAGGCCATCATCAGTCCCAAATTTCTGATTGCAAAGACGAGAGGGTCGCAAATCCTCACTTGAGATCGAGATCTTGTCCTTTTGTAGAGACGACAGGTTCATTGCTCAAATTGTAAGGTTGAGACCTTGCATCAAATGGTCACACCTAAAAACGTGAGATCAAGACTGATACGGCATTGCCGAACACGCACCAAATTATACTAGGAAGCTAAATTTGTAGTATAGCTAACTAGGTCATTCTTCCCAAAAATTACTCAGTCGTTCTTTTAAAAGAATTCAGGGGTTTTAATGAAATAATTAAATTTAATAAAAAGAAACAAATTTTTAACATATTAGATAAATGTAAGTAACAAAAACTAACCCGGCCTCTCTTCGGCTCTCCCAAATCCCTCATTGGCTCCTAAAGAAAATCCGAACTACATGTGTGGGTATAATAGATCGATATCTCTACATCTATTTAACATTCCGAACACCCGCACAATCATGGAGCATTTCACCAAATACACAATATGCTGAACAGCTACAATCACCCACTATGAAAAATAATATTATTTTAACTTGAACATTGGCTTGGAAATTCCACAATACAATCCAATCAATATTGATTCAATTACTAGATTAATCCAATTATTAAATTTAATAATCAAATTAAAATAGCAATTGAGCATGTAATTATGGAAAGAATTACAAAACATAAACCTCAGGATTAAGAACAAGAGAGCACTTGGAGATCGGATTGAACTGAACAACTAGCCACTCATAATCACAATTGACACAGCAAGACGGAAAGATAAATGCAAAACACACAGAAGAAAAAGAAAGGAAAAAGAAAAATTGTATTTAATTATCTACTATCTACTGTGATGTCTCTGCACTACCAAGAGAGTTGTATTTAAAAAATATTAACCTAAAACATGAAATGACTAAATAACCCTCCATAAAGAAATCTGCTCAAAATATCCAGGTGTCGCTTTTCAATCCAGCCTTTGTGTACCAACTTCAAACCCTATTTCAATCATTTTCTAGTTCGAATTTTGCTCTCGGCTCTTGAATAACATTTGTAGATCTTTACGTTATCTATAAAACGAAACTATAATCAAGTAAATTCGAGTTTTGGGGCAAAAGTTATGGATAAAATATGAAACACACTCAAATCTGTTAAAATTCCAAGAATGGTGTCAAAATAATAACAAATTTTTAATTGAAACCTAATTGGCCTAATTACAGCAAAATACTGTAAAACCATAATAATTGTTAACACCAAGGCTTACTAAGTGATTTGATGAAGCCATCATGAACCTTGATGAGATATCTCTTGGGTTTTGCTCTAGAACTTTGGTTGTGTGTGTGAGTTTGGTTTTTGGTTCAAAACCTTGAGCTGCATGATTTTTCACTTAAAAAGAGCTCCAAGAATTCAATTTTTTAATAAATAATTGAATTGAAGTAAGTGAGGGTTAATAGTTTTCAAAATTTGTTTTGAGATAAAAATCAATTAACTATTTCCGAAAATCTACTTGTTGATTTTTCTGTTTTCAGAAAAATCAATCGATTGAATTGGAAAATCAATCGATTGATTTTAACGGTAGCGACTATTGTTAAAACAAAGTGCCTATATAACTGCGGGGCGCGTTTTCACTTTAATGAGACTGACTTTTTGCGAACCTAAGTGAGAGAGAAACGTGCTAATACAGTGAGACTAAGTGTTCCATTTATTTACATCAAGAAAAGCTCAAGAACCTGAATCTTGGAACCTCTCTTTGAAGCGATTTCGTGTAGCTCTGGTTTTGCATAAAAGAGATAAGCTTTTGGCACTATTCTTATAGTTTTCTGAACTAGTGTTGTGTGTAGAAGCGTTTCGTAGTTCTATTCCTCTTGTAGTTGTTTGTTTTGGTTACAAATTGCATACGGTTTGTGGTTTGTAATTGTGCAACAGGGTTCTGCATTGTTTTTACAACTTCTGTAGGGTTCATGGGTTGTGTTCAGCAGGGTGCAGAGATTTCTTGCAGGGTGCAAGTGTAATTGGCTTGGATTCGATTGATCTTGGTGATCTTTGAGTGAATTTCTTTGCTTGTTGGAAAGAGACTGGATGTAGCCCTTGAGGAAGCGTGAATCAGTATAAATCTTGGTGTTCTTACTCTCTCTTTACCCTTATCTTGATTCGCGTATCGATTCTATAGAGTTTTGTGTAATCTGTCAAAAATTCAATTAATTATTTTTCGCTTTTTATAAATTGATTGTTCTGGTACTGCATAATAACCTATTTTGTTCTACATAAGTGCTTCTAGAAATTCAAATTGATTTTCTATAACTACATATTTTCATCAAATAACATTCTTGAGCTACTGTGTAAATTTGATTTCTAACATTTTTCACTTATGAAAAATCAACTAATTGATTCTCGGTTTCAATCAATTGTCCTCCTGCTGCTGTAGTTTTGTGTTTTCTACAATTGATTGATTCGCCTGTTTAATTGATTGCATTATGTTCTTGACTCCGGTTTGATGTTTGCAATTAATTATGTTCATTATTCAATTGATTAAAATCTTGGAAGTTGATTTTCTTTGAGAATTTTCAATCAATTGATTGTCAGTTTCAATCAATTGAATCTGCTTTTTGAAGAAACTTAAGATTTCACATTCCCAGTTTGGTTTCTTTTACTGTTTGGAGTGTTTATTTGAAATTGGTTGAGCTTTTGTTCAATTGATTGTTTTCTATATTCAATCAATTGATTTGACTTGTTTTGAATTGTGAGTGCTTTTCAGTTAACTGTTTTCAGTATTCAATTAATTGTTTATGGACAGTGTTGTGTTCTGTGTTTAATTCGATTAATTGCTTCTGCGTTTCAATCCATTGTTTTTGTTGATTGCTCCTTTGTGTGCTATTTTTAATTGGATTGTTTTGGGCTTTCAATTGATCGATTTTTTATTGTGTACTCAAAACTCACACTTTTGATTGTTTTAATAAAGAGCTTTCATTCTACACTTAATTACTTTCCATATTTTTCAAAATTTTTTGAAAGTTCAATTCACCCCCCCTCTTGAACTCAACCTAAACTACTTTTCAATAATTACTACTAATTTATCTTTATTGTTATCATTATACAATCAGAAAAGTGATAAAAATAAATAATTATCACAAACCTTGACCTTCTGCAAAAATGAGAGGGTCACGTGTCCTCTCTCTAGATTGAGATCTTGTCCTTTCACAGAGACAAGAAAATCATTGCTCAAATCATAAGGTTGAGACCTTGCATTAGAAGGTCACGCCTAGAAATGTGAGATCGAGACCTTGACCTTTCATAGAGACAAAAGGGTGGCATAACCTTACTTGAGATCGAGATCTTGTTCTTATAGAGACAAGAGGATCATTGCTCAAATCATAAGATCGAGACCTTGCATTAGAAGGTCACACCAAAAACGTGAGATGAGACCTTAAAAAGATAGCAATCGTTGCAGAGGGATGAGCAGAGGCACGGATAGTGACACTCGTCTTTCTTTTCTTCTATTTATTTATTGGTTGATTTGATTCTTTTGAAAATGCATGCTTGAATGCATGAGATTGTGAAAATGCATATATGAATGCATGAAATCTTGGTAATGCATATACAAATGCATGAAACTTTGAGAAAATGCATAAATGGATGCATAAAACTTTGAAAATGCATATATATGAATTCACAAAATTTTTGAAAAAATCTTTCATGCATATATGGATGAATGAAATCTTTGATTTTCGTTCATTGGAATATGCATGTTTGAATGCATGAAAGTTTGGGAATGCATATATGAATGCATGATGTTTTGAGTGAATGTGAACTTTTTTATTTTTGTTCATTTGAAGATGCATGTTTGAATGCACGATTTTTTTTATTTTTTTTTGTGCATGTGACAATTTTTTGAATGATTATGCATATACTGGTGCATGATGTTTTGAGAAAATACATATATGAATGCATGAAATTTTTGGGAATGCATATATATAAATGTATGAAATTTTTGAGAAAATGCATTTATGAATGCATGAAATTTTGAAAATAAATACATGAATGCATAAAATCTTTAAAAAAATGCATTTATGGATGCATGATGGTTGATTATTTTTTCTATGGAGAGTGTATATGACTTTATTTGAGAATGCATGGGTAAATGCTTGAGACTCTTCTTTTATTTTTGTTTATATGAGAAGGAAATTCTATTTCTAAATGAGAAGATATGAAATTCTACTTTTGAAAATGCATTTTAAAAAGAAATGGATAAGTGCAATGAGAGTGCATGAACGTATGCATGGAACTCTATTGAGAATTCTTGAGAAAATGCATATACGTAATTCATGATGATTTATGAGAATGCATGTATGAAATGTGTATTTTTCCATTTTTATTGCTTGAATGAATGATATTATGAAAATTTATGAACTCTATTCTTACATGCGACCAATAATGCATGTATGAATGTACATGACCTTATTTTGACTATTTCTGAATGAACGTATGAGACTAAAAATGCATGTATGAATGCATTGATTATATTTGAATCTATCTTTAAATTTTGTTATATGTAGAAAACTTTAGATGGTAATGTCAAGATTATTGTATGAGACTCTAACTGAGAATATTCATATGTTAATGATACAATAAAACTCTATATGAGACTTTATTTTCATTTTGGGTTATTTGAGGATGCATGGCTGAATGCTAAAATTCTATGCATGAACGCATGAGGCTACGAGGATGCATGAATGAATGTATTAACTCTATTTGAATCTACATTTTTTTTATGAGAATGTATGAATGTTATATGCGTGAGTACATGGATGATGCATGAAACTTTGTTTTTTTTTTTTTATTTGCAAATGCATGAACTCATTTATGAGATTTTGTATGGATGAATGTATGAAAGTCTAGAGACTTTAGATGAGAACGAATTCTAATGAATGTATGAATGGATGGATGAGACTCTCTCTTTTTTTTTCAGGAAGAAATATATGAAATGCATAAATGAATCGATACAACATTTTCTTTATGTTTTTTATTCATAAAGATATGTATGACATTCTGGCGATATATGGATGTATAAATGGATGAAACTTCCTCAAAGGAGATTTTATTTTCATTTTCATTTATTTTTCATTTATTTTTCATTTTTTCATTTTTTATATCGGCATCATGAATCAAATGTGTTTAAAGAGGTACTTATTTCATGATATGTGTATGCAAATGTGATACATTAATTAGTATGTACAAAATGGTGGGAGGAAGAGCAATTCAAAAATCTCCCTTGGTGCCCTAAAAAAATTTGGCATTACGACGCTTAGGGGTTCTAAGATTTTTACATGCACACTCACAAGGGTTGTCTCCCTAATCCATAAAGGTATAAAGGTCACCAGAGCTATGACTCTCATTTATCACCTTATTCAAAGTTGTCGATAAACAACTAACTTATGAACAGGCGAATAAGGAAAACAAACTTTGGTTGGGAAATTAGAATAGGAAGTCCATCCCTTCCAATATCACTAAATCCCTCTATTTCTAGACTTCTTATACCATAGGGTTTTAGGGTCGCACACATGATATATACATGAAAAGTGTGTGTGGAGGCAGAAAACCTGTACCCAACCCCCTACCTATACCCTAGGGTTCAATATTCCAGCATTAATATTTACAAAAAGCCATAAATCAAGGTACAAAAGTGATAAAGCATGAAATATATAAAAAGCGGGAAATACAAACATTCATAAAATCACATTTATTTTCACTCATAAAATCAAAATGGCCTAACTCTCAATTGTCCACAAATGGGATTGTTAAATGAAAGAGATGGAGTCACCACCATTGTTTAATATGAAAAACTATGGAAAATCGAGAAAAGGAAAGGGTGATCTATGAAACAGAGATAGGCTCGGGAATTAGTTACGTGCGGGGAAGGTATTAGCACCTCGACAACGCCTATCATAAGATAATACCTTTGAGCAAATTAGTAAAACTAAATATGGTTTATTAAATCTTTATTTTTCCCAAAATAAGAATAAGAATGCAAATAAGAACAAAAAATAATTTTTAAATTAAAGGGTCCGACAAAGATTGTCCTTGCTCCTACATATTTCTATCAGTTATGGAAAATCAGGACATACGTAGTTCTAAAAGAAAGTTGTTTTTTGATGTATTGATATTTTTTTCATTTCTAAAATTTTTTATAATTTTGTATTTTTCTAATAAAATTCCGTATTAAATATTGTTTGACGCGTACGGTCCTTTGATTATCTAAACGAAATATTTTTCAAATTAAATTTCGTATGACGCGTATAATCATTTGGATATCTAAACAAAAAAAATTTTAAATTAAATTTCGCTTAACGCGTACGTTCATTTGGAGATCTAAACATAAAAAAACTTTTCAAATTAAATTTTGCATGACGCATACGATCTTTTGGATATTTAATCGAAATTTATTTTATATAAAGCACGAGAAAGAGAAAATTTGTGTAAAAATTGAAAATAAATTTCATATTTAAAAATAATAAAGAAAGGGGTTCAGTGCTGATTATTTATCTTTTACATATGAAGAACAAATTAAGCATTCAATCTACTCAACATCAAGAACCAAAAACAATCACAACAACAATATTCGCAACAACTTGAAGCATTATTTTGAAGAATCAAGAATTGGAAACTTACATCTTGAAGCACGTGTATCTTCTTCTTTGATTACTGCTTCTTCTTTACCTCGTTCTTGCTTCCTTCCTGCTACTAAACGTTCCAATTCTTTGTTAAAAAAAGGAGAATCTCAATGAAAGTAAAAATCTCTATATGTATGATTTCGGTGCGTGTGAATTCGTAATTCAGAAAAAAAGTCTCCCTGAATTAATTCGATTTTTGCCTCTTTTCACTCCTTCGCCTCAATCTGTCATTAGCGAAATTGAAAGTTTCATCCCCTGCCCTTTTTTGATTGGTACGTGAGGGAGTAAAAATGTAGTGAAAATGGGCCTAGCCCAAAAAAAATGAACAGGGGAGTGAAATGTAAAAGGAAAGGGGTATAAAAAAGAAAAATAGATAGGCCCAGCCCAACAAAAAAATCTGAAAAGAAAATGATGAAAAGAAAGGGTGAAAATGGAAATCTTGGCCAAAGCTCAATATATGAAGGGCGCAAATAACAGAACGCAGGGTGTGAACAGTAAGCAAAACTTGTGATCTTTTGATCATAATCCAGACAAATTTTTGTCTTAACCAAGAGTGACTTATTCTCAAACAATACTCATATTAGACAGGAGTAATTTGTTGTTAACAATACTCGTGTTAGCTAGGAGTGGTTTGTTATTAAATAATAAACATATAGATTAACTAGAAGTGATTATCAACTGAAATAATACTCTTATATCTTGAAGTGTTAGTCTACAAGTGGAACTCAAACAATTGTTTGATAAGAAGACGTAGCGTGTACGCTACCAGACAAATCAATATAAAAACATATTGAGTAATTTTTTATCCTTCCTTTTTTGGTATATTACATATTATAATTGTTGCTCTAACTTAAGAAGGATAAATTTTTGAAACCCAGTTTCTGTGAAAAATCTTTGTTAGTAAACTTGACTAACAAAACCTATCATCTCAGTGAATTTTTTGTGTTTTACTTATTTTCCATAGGATTCTTTCCACTATATCAACTTATTGCTAAAAGGAAGAACGGCACAACCAAAAAATTGGAGAGACATTTTAGAGCAACCCCATTACTTGTCTCACTGTTTTGTTTACAAAATGCTTTTTAATTATAGAAGAATTAATTTTTTAGGGTAACACCAACAATAGGGAGAGACAAATTTGACATAACATTAATTTAACCAAAAATTTAGTAATTTTGTAAGCAAATTAATTTTGAACCCAACACACCAAGACATCGTGGAGTGTACGAGTCTCGACTCTATATTATCTCAATAAATCTTATCTTTCATGTAATATTTTATTCCAATAAATCTGATCTTTCATGTAAAACACAAAAGGAAAAACAACACAAACTTTTTAAGTTCATATAAATGTCCTTTTATCATTTCACAATTAATATTGATAAAATATCTTTAATACACATTTAACGGATACTTAACAATGTTAAAAAAATTAAATTTATTGTACTAAGAATGTTTTATTTTATTGTATTAACAAAATGTTTCAATAATTATCTGGTGATTTCTAGCGTGAAGAACCAAGCACGTGGTTCAGCGTGAACCAATATACCGATCTATTATAAAATATTTAACGAATACGACGATTTTTTTTTCTGAGTGATAAGAAATTAAATTAAATTAATAAATTGAGTATTTGCGAGGATCCAATCCTTTTAAAAATATATACAGAAATATTTCATATATAGTCAGATTCACAAATACAGCTCATCTACCCATTCTAATATGTCAGTTTTACTGTTAACCTCTGCATCTATTTGGCTTATCATGTTCAAAGTCACATATTTCATGACTGGTGAAAATAAAAGAAATTACTTAACCGTCTCCCCCACAAATAGAAACAAAATTCACATATCAAATGAAGATTTAGTTTGATTATTAGATTAATTTTTTCAATTAATTATATTTAACTAATAAAATTTGTGTTGTTTAACTCTACAATCTTTCAATCTGGTGCGTTCAATATTTTATTATATATCTATGGTTATGATTAATGGGCCACGATGAACAACTTTTCGCAATAGCTCACAGTAGAAATCCGCATATTATTTATACCTTCTTTGCATCCCTTTGCTTTAGCGCTAGTGAGCGTCGAAAAAGTAACAAAAACAACGTGTCGTCCGCATTGACATTCAAGTTATCGTCTCTCACCAACCGAAAAAACGCGGAATTGAAACCTTCTGTATTTAACTCTCACAGCTCACTGCTACCCTTCTTCTTCACCGTTCCCATTCATTGCATCCTCGATTCGCATAAACAAATAATCGTTCTCTCGCATCAGAATCATAGGGTTTTCTTCTTCTTTTTCTTTTCTTAAATATAATTTCAAATACAAATTGTTATCTTTGTTTCTCGGGATTAGAATTCGTTGATTATTCAGGAACCCTTTTGTGAATGTTTTTATGGATTGTGATCAGAATCTTGGATCCGATTACGTGCTATTAGCTATCTAGCGCTAATTGAATGCCATTCATTTATGATCAATATGTATCGGTTTGTTTATATCGTTATTTTAGCGTATGCTTAGAAGGATTTGCAAATTGTTGTTTTATGTCATTGATACGGTTCATGAAATTGGACATGATTATCATGTTTCAACATTTCGCATTATAATTCTCTTTATCAACCCCATTATATGCTTTTACAGTCACCGATTTCACCACTCAATTGTTATTGTGTGTGTTTGCGATGCTTTGTTCCGTGTTCTAACTAGATTCGAGATTGTGAAATGTTTCATGACCGTGGGATTTTTATGGTATTTCAGGTTCAATTGCTGTTGATTGTTGTGAAATTTTTCCGGAGGGTTGAAACTTCAAGTTCCGGCTCAGGATATGAGGAATGGAAATCAGACTGAGTATTCGGGTGAAAGTTCTGGTTCAACATCTCTTGGCAGTCAGCAGGATGTGGAGGATGACCAGATGATTGCTCTTGTGCTGTCAGAAGAGTATGCCAAATTAGATGGAGCAGTTGCGCGGCGACTTACCAACTTGGAACCCGTTCCTGTAAGAATTCCCCCTAGAATTCCTACTTTTCAGTTATTTCCCTGACTAAAAGTTTAGATTTTGAGTGTCTGACCTGTTATGGTTATATAAAAGCATGCGTTATAAAATTTATTTGTCTTTCTAGATACAAATAGCTTAAGCTTTTAATAAAGTTACTCCTGAGACTATGTGATCTAGATTTTGATCCTTTTACTCCCATTCTTTCTAAATAAAAGTTGAAGTTTAACAAAAATAGGATAGTCCAGTTCAATAGGAGTGGAAACTCAATCTGTTTATCCACTAACCGTCCAATATAAAACCAAAGGATAATGAATTGGTTGGACTGAATCACCGTTTATTATTGAATGGATCATGGACCATTTAACATCTTTTGTAATCTATTGGATCAAGTAGTCTAAAGTTCATTGGTTGGGCTAAGTCTTTAAGGGTGAGTATTGGAGCCTACTATGTTTGATCTGAGAATGTATATAAATATGGAACTTTTTTTCATTTTATTTTATTGAAAATAAAATATTATACTTGAAACAGATTGAATGTTTTTTTTGTTAAATGGGGGTAGTGGATGAATTGGAATTTATTAATACATGTTTTAATAAATCATAAAGGAATTACTGTTTTTCTCCCACATGTCCATTATGATTCAATTCAAAATTTAGCAACCCAATTTAATATCCCTTATGTTTAAGCCTAGAGGTTCTTGGGCGAGCTGAGTTAAATATAAAATGGATCACATGGTTTCACCCAACAGTTTTATCTTTTGGAGAATTGGTTCAGGACGTATACAATGCTTTGAAAGGACAAAACGGTTCTAGCATTGTTATTTACTTCTTTCTTTCTCTGCCAGTGCACTTTGTAGATTTGACTTAATTTCGTTTTGCTTTGTTTGTATTCTGTGGTATAATGACTTATAATTCATCGGCTTGTGGTCTTATAGAAAAGCAGACAAAAAGTGTGTAATTGTTCTCCCGCTTCTTTGAGATTCAAAGGAGGGAATTATATCTTAATTTTAATTAATTTTTTGTTTAATTTCTTCTAATGAAAACTCCTTGACATTACAGCATGTTCCCCGGATAAATTCCTTTATCCCCACTGTAAATGATGCCAGTATGGATCACCAGCGTCTGCTTCAGAGGTGTGTTTTTTCTCCTATATTAAATATACTATTTCTAATGTAAATATTCTAAAACTGTAAGTTTCGGTCCACTCTTTTGGTAAAAGATGGATGTTAAAACAATGGCCATGGGTGAAAAAGAGGAACTAAAAGAAAAATTTTTATTATTTACAATTTATAATTTAAAGCAAAACTGGTGAAGTAAATATTTTTCGTTTTAATAACTAGAAACAGAAAATTCAATACTACTACTTAAATGAAAATGACTTGGTATAGACATGTTCTTTGTAGTCAAGTAGAGAGTTGGAGGCATGCTTTACTTATAGCAGCACATTTGGGAGGTCATGTAGTAGAGGTTGGAAAAATAAAAAAATTAAGCATCTACAAAAGTATGTTGATGGCAGCAGTATTCTGGCATTTCTTCAACCTCTTAGAATAAAGAAAGTTAGGGATTTGCAGTATCTCATCATCAGTGAAATGTAAAAGAAATGTCATGGGGTGAAATCAATTAGCAACCTTTTTGTATCAGGATTTCAGCATGCAAGTAATTACTTTTCTGTTTGACAGGTACTGCTTGTTAATGATAGAGAGACCATGTATGCATATTCTGAAATTTTATCTAAAATGGCTGGAAAATTGAACACAATACCAAATATAATTTGATCATTTTGAATAAATCCAAAATCTATAGACGAAATCAGTAATCAGTTTGCATCCATGAGTTGAATGGAATCCTATGGCATAAATATGTTTATACAAGAATAGAGAAAGCTTTAATTGTCACTTAAATTATATATAAATTCTTGAACCAAAGAGTTGATAAGAACAAGTTCTTGATTACCAAGAATAGAATAACAACTTAGAATAAATAAACAAATTATATTTATGGAGAAGTGCAAAATGGTATTCACTATCTTCATTTTGTATTTTGATTAATTAGATTGCTTCTTCATAGATTTCAGAACAAGGTTTTTTAGATATGTTTTCCAACATTCCTTTACCATGTCATATAAGGAAAAACAATTCCTCAAATTCTATGATTTCTTTTTAGAATACTCTTTCCTTTAGGATTGACTAGTATTCAAACACTTAATAAATTAAGATTCCAGACTTTTCTTAAATATGAAAGAGATACACCACGGTAAAAAGATTGTACATGTAAGATAGAAGGAGGATGAATTTTTATTATTTTTTTCATTTATGGCCTCGAATGAACTAATCTTCATCTCACTCATCAACTATATGTGCTAATGTTGAAATGTAATGTTATTTTATTATTATTTCCTTTGTATGTATCCAACCTTTTAGGGTTAGGGTTTCAACCAAGTGGCTTGCCTCCTTTTGTAAACATATGTATGTATGTATGTATATACGTATATATTGTTACGTTTCCACACTCACTGCACCGCAATGCAATAGAGAAATTGATCAAATTACAGAAAAAGAGAGAACCTTTATTGCTTATGTTCTCAATACAATCAAAAAAAGGAATGACAATTCCTTTCACACAAAATATTAATCTGTCTAAACTACAAAGAAAGTTTCCAAAAGTTCCCTCTCCTAACAGCCCAAGGTTGGATTTATATGGCATCCAACCCTTCACAACATCCCTAACCCATTATTAACACCCTTAATGTCCCTTACCTCTCCTTCTCTCACAAACTCTCCAAATCCTCACTGGACCCTATTGAACGAATTCATTTTGGTCCTCCTGAATCAACCACCTTGTCGTCAAGGTGAAACCCTGAAAGTGTTCTTTTATCACTTCCGTATCCTCCTAAGTAGCAGCTTCTACGGCTCCTTCCTTCCATTGAATTAGTGCTTGTTCCACTGGGAATCCTTGAGTTGTCACTGTTCTTCTTCCCAGAATCTTTTCAGGAATCATTTTTTGCCCTTGTCCTTGCAGATCCGGTGGCATCTCTGATTCCACATGATGATCACCAATTGTCTTCTTTAAATGCGATACATGAAACATTGGGTGTATTCGAACCTGGTCTGGGAATTGTAGTCTGTAAGCGACTGCTCCCACTCTAGCAATCACAAGGAAAGGACCGTAATATTGAGCTAATAACTTTGGATGAAGTTTTGTATGCATAGATTGTTGTTGATGTGGGCGGCTCTTCAAATAAACCATGTCACCCACCCCAAAGTCTAACTTCCGCCTATGTCGATTTGCAAACTTTGACATCTAGTCCTATCCCCTCCTGGGATGAAATTTCAATTGTATTGTTTTAATGCTTCATCAATGCTCATAAGATCCTGGGCCACCACTTCAACTGTTGTCTCCCCTAGTATAAATCGAGTTATGGATGGGGGACCTCTACCAAACACTCTTCGAAAAGAGTACATTTGGCTGCTCTTTGATAGGTAGTGTTATACAAATATTCTGCCCATCCAATGAAATTCATCCATCCTTTTGGCTGTTCTGAATAGAAATAGCGAAGACAGGTCTCCAGAATCCTATTAAGTACCTCGATTTGACCATCTGATTCAAAGTACTCACTTTTAACACAGTTCCTTGCAACTTACACATCTCGCTCCAAAATACACTCATAAGCATGGGATCCCTATCGTTGACGATGGCCGTCGGAATTCCATGCAGTCTTAACACCTCCTTCATAAAAATCTTTGCTACTAATCCTGTAGAGTAAGGGTGCTTAAGTGGAATGAAGTGCCAATATTTGCTTAAGCTATCCCCCACAACCATGATAGCATCAAAACTATTAGATTTCGGTAATTTCAATATACAGTCCATACTCACTTCCTCCTATACAACCTCTGGTATTGGAAGAGGCTGCAACAATCTGACACAATCCTTTAAAAGAAAAACAATCCCAACTACCCACACTACACCTCTTGCACCGCTTCACGCTCTCCACTCACTCCCACTAGCACCTCTTGCACCGCTTCACCCACTCCACTCACCCACCGATCATCGTTTGAAAAGAAAAACCCCACCAAACACAGAATACACTGAATATACCTCTTTTATTGAATTAATTATATTCAAGACAAAATATTGAAATAATAAAAAGGAACCGCTGCTCCTTTCCAGCAAATATCTCAAACTCCTTTGATCCATGTACACTGTGAGTTTTCTCCCCAACAGATAGGGCCTCCAATGTTGAATGGCTAAGACCAAAGTCATCAACTCTTTCTTATATATTGACTTTACCAGCGATGCCTCCGCTAACGCTTTACTGAAAAAGCAATGAGTCTCTTATTTTGTGATAACACAGCCCCTATTCCCTTGGCCGAAGCATTGCACTCAATGCAAAAATGGCATATTAAAATCAGACAGTATTGAAACTAGTGCAGAGGTAATAGCCTTCTTTAATTTCTCCATATCCTCCGTACTCTCATCAGTCCACACAAACCCTCCTTTCTTCAACAATTGAGTCAAAGGTCAGGCTATTTTTCCATAATCTTGGATAAATCTCTTATAATACCTTATCAAACCCAACAAACCTCTCAAAGCTTTGATATTCTTGGGTGTCTGCCACTGTTGAATCGCTGCCACCTTTTAAGGATCCATCTTAACTCCTTCCCTGGATACCACATGTCTCAAATGGTGTACGTCTTGCTTGCCAAACTCAAATTTCTTCATGTTGGCATAAAACTTGCTCTGCTGCAAAGTCTTTAGTATTATTTTAAGATGCCCTAAATGATCCTCCCACATTCTACGGTAAATGATAATATCATAAAAAAAATCAAGCACAAATTTTCTCAAATAATTTTGCAAAACCTCATTTATTGCGCATTGGAATGTGGCTGGTGCATTGGTCAGCCCATAGGGTATAACCAATGACTCATCTTAATGTCATCTTTTTGTGTTTGTATTTGGTGATATTCGCCTTCAAATCAATGTTTGAGAAATAGCCGGCTCCATATAATTTGTCAAGTAACTCCTCAATAACTGGTATAGGAAAATTAACAGGTATAGTAGTCTTGTTCAATGCCTTATAATCAACACAGAACCTCCAACTCCCATCCTTCTTTTTCATTAAAATGACTGGACTTGAAAAAGGGCTATTGCTGGATTGAATGATACCTGCCTTTAACATCTCACTCACCTGTTTTTAAATTTTCGTTTTCATCAAATGAGGGCACGTGTATGACCTCGTATTAATTGCTTCCACCCCTCTTTCAAAGGAATTTTATGGTCCATGGCTCTCCTCGACGATAATTCCTTGGGTTTTGTGAACACCTCCTAATTGTTTTGAATCATCTCTTCGATTTCCCTTTACTCTTTGAGTGTTAATTCTTCACCCCTGGCCTCCATTCCTCCGAAATTTTCCTTTTCAATTTTCCAGCATATCAACACTGTAACTATCTCCTTTTTTTTCCTTAAAGATTGGGGGTTTACTATTACGTATCTTAACCTGTAATCCCGCTAAAATATAGCCCATTCTTCCATCATATTGGGAGCATGAGATACTAATAGTTCGTATTCTTGGATGAATTCTTCCACACTCCCCTTTCACTTGATCTTTTCCAATTTCTCAAAGACTGAACTTCTTTCCTTTCCTCCATATCTTGAACCAGTGATTGGCACTCCCTTCCATGCTGATAAAAGAAATTCTTAATTTCTCTTTGTTTGTTATATGTTGTGTCTCAAAAAAGCTTCTCAGCTCTTGCTACCCATCTGTGGGGTCTACCCCTTCAAACGTTGGTAACTCAATCCTCCTGGTCCAAGATTTGGGTTCTTCTTCCACTTTGTCATACGTTTCTTCGTTTTTCGCTCTCAATTCCTTCTACACCTCGTCGTTAACAGAATTTTTTCCTTCAAACTTCTTGTCTCCTTTCTTGAACTCTTTCAATCGTCCTACTATTTTTGCTGGCCCATTTATCCATAGCTCCCATTCCCTGTTCCATATTCCTTGATTGACAGACCTAGTATGTCGGACCAATTGTTACGTTTTCATGCTTATTGCACCACAATGCAAAAGAGAAATCGATAGATTTACAAAAAGGTAGAGAACCTTTATTGCTTATGTTCTCAATACAATCAAACAAAGGAATGACAATTCCATTTACACAAAATATTAATCTATCTAAACTACAAAGAAAATTTCCAAAAGTTCCCCCTCCTATAAAGCCCAAGATTGGATTTATATGGCATTCAATCCTTCACAACACCCCTGACCTTTAACTTAGGAAAAAAGAATACGCAAATCCAAAAAGAAATTGAAAGAATTCAAGCCAATTCCAATGAAGAAAAAAAAATATTGTTTCAAAAAGATATTAATTGCTAATATTCGAAAACAAATGTTACTTTTTAGAAATACAACAAGGAACTCTTTGAGTTATGCATATTCAGATTTCAAAATTAAATAACATCCCATCTATCAAAATTGAACATATAAGTAATTGCTGGGTTTTGTTTTCCTGTTTGACAGGTACTGTTTGTTAATAATAGAAAGACTATGTATTATGAACCATTAAGAACACAAGATTAGGGTTTTTGAACCTTTGTCCTTTTCAAGTTGTTGACCAACATATTAGGAATCTACATTTATTTATTTTTTGATTTTTTATAAAATAATGTCAATAAGTTTAGCCTGTAAATGTAATACACTTTCTCGCAATGGTTTTATCTTTGTTGAAGGTATTAAATCTATTCTCTCTTCACTTCTTTAGGTTGAATGTCTATGGTTTATGTGAACTCAAAGTATCTGGTGATGGAAATTGTCAGGTGGGTTATTTCAGCAACTACACATGAGGCATAAGTATTATATCACAATATCCTTTTGAATTTGTGACAATTATTCTCCCTACATTGTAGTTCCGTGCACTCTCTGATCAACTTTATAGGTCACCTGAACACCACAAGCATGTTCGCAAGGAGATAGTGAAACAGGTATGTTATACCAATGTTTGTCATGGAAAGAATAAATCCCAGCAAATATGGCAACCTGTGTGGAAATTTGGTTTTCATGGCTTGTGGTTGTTTTACTAGGTTAACAAATTTAAAAATGCTGATTTGTAGATGAACAATTTTTAATCAATGAAAGCATAATAAAAGAAAGGAGTGAGAAGGGGAGATACAAAGGACATTTTGTTCTTTTATAGTGTCTGGATATTAGTTTAAATACTAACTGTATACAATAAGAACAGTCCTCCAAGGGAAGAAATTATAGATTTAGGTTAAGTTACTGGCATATTTAGTAATAAAAACTGTTTTTAAATCATGTGAAGGAAGTGGTACAAATCCTTTGTTCTAAGTGGTGGAACAATATGAAATTTATTAATTATATTAAATATTGCAAACGGAAAATTTGAGATACTTATTTGCTTAAGGTTTCTCTTTGTCAGCTCAAAGATCACCGTTCCTTGTATGAATGCTATGTTCCAATGAAGTACAAAAAATACCACAAGAAGATGGCTAAGTATGTATCTTTCAAATAAGTCATTACTTAAACCATTATATTTAATATGAGGGATTACATTTGTGGATTCTTTAAGTATCATTTTCATCAAATACACTGTATTTACCTTATTCTAATGCTTGGCAGATCTGGACAATGGGGGGACCATGTTACTTTACAGGCAGCTGCTGATAATGTTAGTGCTGCTATTTGAAACAGTTTGTTACTTTTGTTTGATCCTACCAATTGATTATTATTTTTATTCTTTTCTTCTTAAATATTTAGAATTTTAATGTAGGCTGAGGAAGATCATGCTAAATATGAAATGTAGGTGAATTGGATGTGGTTATTCAGAAATTTTATGTGCCAGCTAACCTGAATTGCTTTTGCCAAGATTCTCTTGATAAGGCAATGAGGGTAAAACTATTGGGAATACTGGTGTGAGTGAAACGTGGATGATTAAAATTCACATTTGAAAGGAATGGAAACAAAGAACTTTAAGTGTGGAAGAAACCCATAAACCTGATGAATAAATTTGTTTGATGTTTTGGGTCCAATGTCATTGTGTGGTTTCTTGCCTGGTCCATTAGATTGCATTGGGTAGGATATATGTGTTACTTTGAAGAATATGTAAGGAAACCATAATTAGTATTTTTGTTTAAAGAAAAATGATTTTATATGGTATTCCCAACTTTTGCCTTTCCCCTCATTAGTTCTGTTTATTGAAGACCTTAAATGATAAGTGGTAGGAACCAAAGAATTACACACCACGAAAATAGCAAAGAAAAATGAAAAGACAGTAGAATTTCTGAATGAGAAATCGTATTCAACCGGTAGCAGCAACTTACAAAGAATTTACAAATCTTCCTTTCACACAGGAATATCCTGTAAACAATCAACCACCCCCAAAAGTCCCCTCTTCCTAACCCAATTGGTCTTTAAATAGACCAACCTATCCTAACAAACAAAACTGCCATGCACTCTTTTGATTTAATTTTCTCGTAACATAAATTTTTCATCTTTTCTCATTTCCTATGGGTCTAACAATAAGTGTCATTCTGGTTTCCTATCCATTCAAGAATGTTGATGACGGACAACCTTGCTACCTGTTTAGATGCAGTCTATTAGGAGTCCACTTATCCAACACAGATACAGAACTCACAGAGAAACAAGAAATACCGAAATGCAATGTTTATTACCAAATAATTCTCTATACACTGCATAAACCCACCCTAAGGGGTTACAAAGGAAGCACTCTTCCTTTCACACAGAGTAAACTCTGTCAAAATTCACCATATCCAAAAGTCCCTTCCTCCTAACCCAGTTGGTCTTTAAATAGACCAACCCATCCTAACATAAACTTTTCATCTTTTCTCATTTCCTATGGGTCTAACACACTCAAAACAAAATACAGTCCAGTTTGCTTATGCTGTGATTTTTAATAGAAGGAAAACATGCAGTGTTATAGTAATGTAGTATTTATGCCATTGATATTCATGCCATGATTCTATTCTCCCAGAGACTGAAATTTGCACTATCAAATTACTGACTTTTACAACATATATTCTATTGACAAACTTGATGCTTTGTTTTCTTGTTAATATGATGATCTTTGTTGTGTGATACGTCCAAAATGTCTAATAATGTTTCTTGTTTCTGATGTAGTTTTCTGCAAAGATATGCCTTCTAACATCGTTCAGAGACACTTGTTTTATCGAAATTATGCCATTGTACCAAGCACCACAGCGTGGTAAGACCATCATTATAATTTTTATACCCTGCCATAACTTCATTTAATCTTAATAGTTTTATTATGAGCAAGGAAGAACTTCATAGAGATCACATGCCTCATAATTTTTATTTATTACTTTTTATATAGTATTTCATTTGAACAAAGAGTATGCACTGCAGTTTCTGAAATGGCAGCACCCCTTACCTTGCCCCCCTAAAGAAAGCATTTTGTGTTGAGAAATATATAATTCTAACCAAAGTTGCTATGCTTTTTCCTTAAGCCAAGATAAATATACTAGCCTCTTCTAATCAATTTATGTTCATAAACTGACATACATATAAATCAAGCCTGTAATAATTGAAATATTCTGAGATCTTTAATTTTGAAAATGTGAGTACTAGTAGTATTATCTTACTCTTTTGTTTCCATTTCCATTTATTTCCTTAATGATGCAGAACTGTGGTTGAGCTTTTGGTCCGAGGTTCATTACAATTCATTGTATGAAATCCGAGGTTTGTCCACCATAACATGGTCTATCTTTAGATTTGAAACCCAATTACTTTGGTGTGTTGAATATAACTTTTGTTAGTCATTGATTATTACATCTCCTTTTGTTGTAGATGCACCTATCCAGCCTAAACCAAAGAGGAAACACTGGCTGTTCTAGGAGAGGTAGATAAAAGCATCATAGTCTAAGATGTAGGGCTGTGTATACATTCTGTATCATTAATAGGTAAAGGGGAAAATGTCCGCTACACTGCCTTTCAACTGAGACTTTGGCAAGTAGACCTCTTAACTTCCAATTGAGAATGGACTCCTTTTCTTATATGGAAGACCTCTTAATAGCTACACTTTCTACTTTGTGTCAATTTATCTTTGCCATACCTTCACACCATTTCAACCAATCGTTTACATGTTGAAGCTTTTGTTGATCAGTCCCTTACATGTGCAAAATAGTAACCCGTTATGAACACACGAAGTAGCTATACATTCAGTGAAGGCAATCTACAAAACTGAATGTTGAAAATTCTATTTGCCAGAGAATTAAAGATGCAGTAGGTTGTGGACCTTTTTTCCTGGGGGAGGGGGGCGCGGCGGGGAAATACACTTGTATTTTTTTTCTGTATATTATTATTTACAGTACTCTTCCCATGATTTTTTATTAATTTATTTTATTTGTCTTTTTTTATGGGGGGGAGAGCAGTCCATCGTGATTTGTATTTTATTTCATTGCTTTGTAAAAAGTAAATCATGTATGGATTTACTAAATTTTAAAAATTGTTTGAAGCATCCAAATTCTTTCCTTTTCCTGTAGTCATGTGCATTATTAGCCTGTATAAATGCGTATTTGGATATATAATAACTTATCACGGCCAGTTTATGAGCTAGTATGGGTTCATTTTTCAAAAATATTTAGAGAAAAACATCAGATTTAGGTACAATGAGTCCTATTTCTCATCTGATTCTAGTAAATATGAGAATTCAGTGAAGCTGCAAATTGAATGAATTGAATTTTTTTCAGTATAATAAAACAAAGATTGTATGTTTGGTGATGGTGGTTGCATGCAGCTTAGTGATTGTTGGTAGTGATTGGTCGTTAATTGCGGTGAGTGTATCAGTTTCATTTTTTTGCAGTTTTATAATGTATAATTTGAAATATAAATGTGTTCTAAAATATTCAATATAAATACATATTTAATATTTGAAATTATTAATTTTAAAATATATATTTTTATTTTGAATTGTATTTCACATTTTAGAATGTACATTCTAAAATATATTTTCAAATCTAAACATTATTTTAGATTGTATATTTTAGAATGTTTACAAAGCTTAAAAAAAGGTTTTGGATTGTCCTATCTAAAACCTTTTCGGATGATCCAATTTGAAATAAATCAGCAGGACAACGAAGTCCGAGGTAGTTCTTTGAAGGATTTGAGAATCTCTCTCACAAACATAAGGAGGACACAACAAATGAAGGGTGACGGTTGAGGAAAAAGATGAGTGGAGGAGAAAAGACAAATATTTATTCAATAAATTTGAAAGCGGAGGAAGTTTACTCATTTCACCCCATGTGAGTATAACTTGAAACCATGGGAGTGCAGCTTGTAACACCCTACGTCCTAACCTTGAATCCCAGCCATGATTTTCATTATTAGTCTTAATTTCACAAAATTGTGGATTTCATCCACCAATCATTTTCTGGTGTGGAAAAATCCTTCATTAGGTGAGACCTTGTTTATTAAAGTTCCCGGAACTAAACTCGTGAATTAATGACACATATTTTATATTAAGTGATTTCACGAAAAAAAAAAATTGAATTCTAGAAAAATAACGAAGTCAAGTTTTTACATGTTTTAACAACTTTTTGATAAAATAATATAAAACATGTAGCTTTTAAGTAATTACATCTTCAAAAGTGATTTATTTTAAACTATCTAAACCAGTTAAACTATCTGATCCAGTCTCCATTATTCCACTCACTAAAATTTTAACCAAAGGGGAAGAGACCTTTACAAGGAGAAGACCTAGAAACACACTATATTGAAGTAGTGGCTATTTTCCACTCCTAATTTTATTTTTCTACATCAATTTGACTGTGTTGTTTTTGGGAAAAACACTAAATTGGTGTAATTAAGTTTCAAAATTACAAAAATAGAAAAAAAAGTTTTCTTTACCGAAATCATATCGCAATCACATGATTTTTTAAACGTATGATTAAAACGCTTAAAATCCATCAAAGTTGTATGTTTAAAATCCATCAGTGTCAAGTAATGGTTGTAGTGTCATTAAATTTTGAGATCGTTTATACATCCATTCGTTAGCTTTTTAATTAGCTTTTAATTACATTAAATAACATATTTAATAGGAATAAAATGTAGTGTGTTTGCTAGCCAATAAAATTCATTTAATTTGGCTGTAATACTTTTTAAAACGAATTTGATGCAAAGTTGAGAAAAAAAAGGGAAAAAAGAATGTGTCGTATATTCTAAATAGATCATACTAAACATATTAACTTAATGCAGATTCAGGTTCCACTAAGAGCTAATAACGTTTTTGTTTTCAAATTTGAAGATCCATTCTATACGTTTTTGTTTTTTCAAACGTTCGAAGAGAAAAAAAATAAGAACTGAAAATATAATAAACAGAGTACTTTGATAATTTTTTAAAAATATAATCATTTAATAAAACAATTTAAAAATACTTTTCTTTTAAAATGATCTTTATATTGGATTAAAAATGTTAAATTAAAATTCATTCTTTACCTCTTTTAATAATAATAAAATTTCAAATACAATGGAACAAATTATTCATATATAAAAAAACTAAACAAATTTAAAAAAAACGTTTATTGATATTGTGAGCTGACATTGTGTTTTGAAAAGAAAGTAAATACTTTTTCACATGAGAGTGAAGATTTGTGAGATCTAATTCTGAAAAGTTTATCATATTACTATTAATCCTTTTAAGCATATTAAATATTCTTTTAATAGTTTTTAAATTTTTTGCACATAAAACCAATTTATAACGGATAGATGGACATCGAACGGATAGATGGACATCCAACGGATAGATGGACATCCAACGGATAGATGGACATCCAACGGATAGATGGACATCGAATGGATATATGGACATCCAACAGATAGATGGACATCTAACGGATAGATGCACATCTAACAGGTAGATAGACGTCTAACGGGTAAATGGACATCTAACGGATAGGTGGACATCTAACGGATATGTGGATATATGACGGATAGGTTCACATATGATGGATAGATGAACATCTGACGCATAGATGGACATCTGATGGATAGATGGACATCTGACGGATAGATGGACATCTGACGGATAGATGGACATCTGACGGATAGATGGACATCTAGCGGATAGATGCACATCTAACGTATAGATGGACATCACATTAATAGATGGACATCTCACGGATAGATATCAATCTAACGAATAGATAGATATCTATAGATAGATATCAATCTAACAGATGGATGGACATCTAACGGATAGATAGACATCTAACGGATAGATGGACATCTAACAGATAGATGGATATCTATAGATAGATATCAATCTAACGGATAGATGGACAGCTAACGGATAGATGGACATCTAACGGATAGATGCACATCTAACGGATAGAGATATCTATAAATAGATATCGATCTAACGAATAGATGGACATCTAACGGATAGATGGACATCTAATAGATAGATGCACATCTAACGGATAGAGATATCTATAAATAGATATCGATCTAACGGATAGATGGACATCTAACGGATAGATGGACATCTAACGGATAGATGGACATCTAATGGATAGATCGATATCTATAGATAGATATCTATCTAACGGATAGATGGACATCTAACACATATATAGATATTTATAGATAGATATCAATCTAACGGATAGATATCAATCCAATGGATAGTTGAAAATCTAACGGATAGATGGACATTTAACGGATAGTTGGATATCTATAGATAGATATCAATCTAACAGATAGATGGACGTCTAACGGATAGATATCTAACAAATAGATATCTAAAAGATAGATGGACATCCAACGAATAGATGGGTATCCAATGGATATAAAGACCTCTAACGGATAGACGGACGTCTAACGGATAGTCGAATGTCTAACGGATTACATCTAACGGATAGATATCTAACAGATAGATAGACATCTAACGGATAGATAGACATCTAACGGATAGATAGACATCTAATGGGTAGATGAACATCTAACGGGTAGATGGGTGTCTAACGGATAGATGGGCGTCTAACAGATAGATGGGAGTCTAACGGATAGATGGGCGTCTAACAGATAGATGGGCATCTAATGGATAGATGGACATCTAACGGATAGATGGACATCTAACAGATAGATGGACATCGAACGGATAGATGGGCATCTAACGGATAGATGGGCATTTAACTGATAGATGGGTATCTAACTAATAAATAGATAGATATCTAATAGATAGATAGATAGATATCTAAAAGATAGATAGATATCTAATTGATAGATAGATATCTAATTGATAGATAGATATCTAATAGATAGATAGATATCTAATAGATAGATAAATACCTATAGTTAAAAAATGTGAAGTTTATAAACAACATAAATTTTGATCTTCTAATCAAGATCAAGTACATATAGTAGAATATAGCTATCCAGGAACAAAAAACAATAAAGTCATTAACATATTAGAGCAATCCTTATTATATCAACATATTAAAGATGAATATAATTTTATTCATTTAGGATTAATACAAGTTGCAGCAAAACCAAATTACAGGTTAGGCATAAACAATCCCATATTAATAATGTTAAGAGATATAAGAC
>Ga0123340_1000388_pt1 | contig 27751 bp, 18 predicted proteins | sample SirMexnodulemix_FD_89961 | JGI IMG/M metagenome (GOLD analysis project Ga0123340, IMG submission 89961) | Root nodule microbial communities of legume samples collected from Mexico - Siratro Mexico nodule mix | ecosystem: Host-associated > Plants > Roots > Nodule | place: Mexico: Nepantla...
ATATTTAAACTTACAAATTATATATAAATGATAATGTCACCAATTTTGAATTTTATAGTAAAACATATATAAACAATCTTGCAAATTAGTACAGTATACCATAAGCTACAAATACAAATACTAGTAGTTATAATTAAACAAGTTTATCTAATTACTTATGGACAAAGTGGTATTTATTTATTTTTTAAATATATGTAATACTTACCATAGCTACTTATATGAATTGTTTTTAAAATAATCAAGTGTCAAAATTATAAAAATTAGAATATTTTTTTTATAATTCTTAAAATAAATGTACTTTTCTTCAACAAACCATGTTTACAAGACACCATTTTTCAATTGTACAATCATAATAAGGTTTTTTTATTTCACCGTTTCTTATTTCATGAAACTGATATCGTAATAAAATCTAATGTAAATAATAACATCGTGTTGTTATTACTACAAATTTAATTAATTTAATTAATTGAAATCGTATTAAAATTCTACTATTTTACTACAAATTATGTTAAAAGGAGAATATGTATATTTGACATAGTTTTAATTGCATAAAAAATATGAAGATATACTATTTTTGTGCCCCTAATTAACCTAATTAATAGTTAATGAGACAACTTAATTTATATTTAGATTAAATTGAATGAAATAATGGTGTTATAATTTACAATTATATGAATTTTAACTGTGATATAACTTACTGTACTAAAAATATATAATTAGAATAAATGGATGGTCATATAATACTACAAAAATTATTACGTGTGAATACTTTTACTAATTTTTTATTTATTTTTTTAAATTTAAAATTGTATTTTCTAAGTATAACTTAGTTAATCTTATACTAATTTATATATAACATGGTTTGCTAAAGAAGTGACTTTTGAAGTTCTCCTTGTCACACCTTCATTCACATATTTATACACAAACAGTTTATTCAATAAATATACTATAACAATATTGTTGCTGATGTAGGTGTTGGGTATTTTGGTTACTTATAACATTGTAACAGTGATATTTTTCTCTTTTTCTTTACATTATGAATATTCAATTTTACAAGAAAAAACAGAAATTATGTTAAATTTCTCAACTTTTGATTATATACAGGTAATAACATATTTTATTTTAATATATATATATATATATATATAATATTTTTTTCATCTATAAAAAAATTGATTTTAATGCTTATAAATATATTAAGGTAAACCGAACCTATTTGAGGTTTTTTACATATTTATTTTATTATTGTATTCATCTTTATTTTTTAGGATTATTTATATATGACAGATTTTCTTTTATGTTATTAGTGTATGATTTGCATCAAACAAAAACTACCTGTACATCTGCATCTTTCATGTTATTAATGATACATGTCATACAGCTCACATTTAATGTCCAAATAAACACTAATCAGGCTTGTGTCCACAAATATGATACAATGTTATTGAGGACATTATTGTAAACTTATTATTGTAGTAATCCTATTTTCCTCTCTAATAAGTATTGACTTTTCAAACAAGTGGCTAAAAATGACCCAAATTCCTTGATTATTTTGTTCCATAAACATATAATTTACCAATATTTCTTAAATTAATTTGATTCAGCCTAAGCAATGTTTGTTTTCGAAGTTTTTCAGAGTAATGGTTTCTTTTCTCTCACATATTTTTATTTTATTATTACTTTTCAAGCAAGATTATTGAGATATGTAAAGTGTAAAGACAAATATAGAATATTATATAGTTTTCTGGTTAACTGCCACCGCCCAAGCAATAGGATATCATCACCGACTGGGTCCTACTATCCCTACGTAATTAACTTATTTTCCTCTCTTCAAAGGCACCTCACAGTGTGCCACGTAGACAGTTACAATACACGTGGCTTTCTATTAAACCACTGTTCTTAATAAACAACACCGGTTTAGGTGAGGTGGGTTCATATTCACACTGGACCCAACTCCCTCTTCTGCCACGTCATTGTCCATTCCACGTGGCAACTCATTTTACTCCACACTATTTTTAATTAAATAATAATATTATTTTTTTGGTGGGTCCACACAATCCATTGCGTGTCTAACACACAGGGTCTTTCTCTACGGTGCAATGTGTGTCGGCAATGTTTAGAAGGGTTCTCCAAGTAGCGCCACGTGGTGATTATGTACCTTGTCGGACCAACAATTGTTGGGCGCATGGACGTTTTTTCTGGTTTGGTTAGTTGGTCTAAAAGCATGACCAACTCAAACATAATTAGCTCATCATCGTACCCTTAGCCAAGATTTGAGGATAATGAAATGAAATATAACATTAATTTATTCTATATTTCTTTTGAGGATAATGTTTGTGAACTTTTCGCCCAACCGACCATTAAAATATTGGATGTCTGATGGTTTGGTTTTTGTGTTAAAATGAAAAAGTCTACTATACCTGGGTCTCTCCCTTGTTATATGGTTAATTAGGTTGGACTAACAAAATAACTATAATTGGCTTCAACAAATTCAGTGGTAAGAAAGCAAGAGAATTTGACTAACTGCAAACATTGATTTGAGAATATTCCGTGGTCTTTATGACTTTTAATTTTAATTACTCTTTTATTTTTTTCTTATTAATTTCTTTATCTTCTCCAATAAATAAAGCAGTCCATAATGTCTGGAGAGAAGTTTCAGGGAATTTTCTTCTTTTATTTCCCTTTCTCTGCAAGATTTGTAATCCTACTTATACCTTTCTAAGATGTAGGAATGATTTCCGGACATTAAAGCAAGATTTTCTTTGTCCTCTTCAAAACTTGTGATTACTTTGCTTTGGTTATATGATTCTTGATGAAATGACTCAAAGATTTTCTTTATCCTCTTTTAAAATCGTGATTACTTTGATTTGGTTATGATTCTTGATGAAATGGTTCAAATTAATTATTCCTGCAAAAACTGAAATCATTCTAATAAAGTTTACCCATGACTAATACTTTCTGTATATAAACATGTATATGAAATTTTGAATTCAATCCTTATCATTGTCAATTTGTCATGGTAAAAAAAATTCAAGATTTTGATGCTATCATTAATGAGAAAATAAGATGAATATCAGTCCATATTAGTATACATTAAAATAAATAATTGGTTCATCGAAATATATGTGTGATTGAGAAGTTAATAATTCAATAACTTCTTATATACATTAAATTAGATTTTTTTTTTTCACTCTTATTCAAATTGTAGAGATTTGTAATGTGAAAGCTTGCTAGGATAAGAAGAATCCATTTTAAAGAGTGCAGTGTCTAATTGAACTGTTTATTTTAAAATGTCATAAGCATTTCATATAAAACTATCAAAAGACACCATTACACTATTTTATTTTATTATTTAAAATTTAAAATTTATATTTTTAAGTAAAATTATTTGTATTTTAAAATTTAAAAGAACACATGATATCTTAGATGATAAGGAGTTCCATCTACCACAAAGATGTGCTCCTAATAAATCTTTCTTCCTTTTGGTCACTTGACACATGTGTCAAAATGATAAAACTTTTTAAATTTCTATTAACACTTCACACAGAAGACCCTTTAAATTATAAATACGGATATAGAAATATAATTTATATACACAGAATTTTTTTTTCATTATATATTGTTATACGTATTGCTCAAATGCTAAAATCACTAAAATATGGGTTTAACTTGACTTTAAAATTTTACAATCCAATGTTGCTTTTAAAGTATTTTTCTTAAACAACATTACTTCATAATCACTGATAAAAAACAAATTTTAAGGCGAGATCTGTTTTATTATATAAAGATAATATTAATTAACACGTATTCCGAATTTTATACTTACAATAAATTCCATTCCTACTTATTTTTCATTAAAGTTTGAGATTTATTCATTAAAATATAATAATTTTTTCTATCATTTAAACAAAAACTTTTTCTACTGATTCGCTATTACTTTATTTGAAAGGTATTTGTTATATATATTCATCTTTATTTCTAAATTAAATTTCAACATTTAAACAATTAAATTTAACTTTAAATCATAGTAAAACTTTTTTTTATGATACATATACAATATCATTTAAATGTTTAAATTTTTTTTATGAGTTTTAGTAATAATATAACTCACATATTTAAATACAATTATTTCTTATAAATTTTAGTTTTATAAAGTACACATTTATCTACCATAAAACATATTTTTCTTTCTATTGTTAGTTGATTCAACACAGTTTGAGACAAGAGTTTGTTTTGTTTAACAAGGCCAATATAGTAGGAAAAACTTATATTTATCTCAACAAACTTACTACTGCTTATATGCATATTCTATATATGTCAGTATTTTTATGCTACAACGTCCATAGTTACAGGTGATGGATTGCCAATTTCATGTGGTGATGAAGTGTCTGATGGTTGACAGAATTGCTGGGATTGTGGATAGAGACAACAATGCATTCCACATGAGTTTCTTAAGAAACACTTCAAAACTTCAACTCAAATAAGTGGTCAATGTTGTTGATAAGGTTTAAAGTCAGATTACCATTTATTTTGTTTTAATCCATTTTACATCAGCATAATAAAATTAAGGAAAAGTTAATATTTAGAGGCTCATGAATATTTCACAACTTCATATTGTAGCAAATCCGAACAGATGTTCTAAATATACTTGAAATACTGAAAATTGATAGAAAAGACTATACACTAACAAGACTCTTGCCAAGAATAATGTCATCTGTGGAGAAATCAGCCTCTTTCCGGAATGTTCCTCTACCAAAGTCCAGATTATATGAGTCTGCAAGACCTTCTACAAGGTCAAATTCAGGTTCCCACCCAAGTACACTCTTTGCTTTGTCAACTGATGCAAAGAAATGCTGCACAATAAAGAAAATGAAACAACAATGTTATTCATCATCATTTTGCCAATGGAAAAGTTACACGCATTCATTTTCTTTTGTTAATTTTATGTCGGCAAAGGGACGTCCCAATTATGTTTCAACTTTCAAATATCATGAGTTCAATTTTTTGTTTTCAAATACCATTAGATTATATAATGATGTCATTCTTTTAATAAACTATACAAGTTACAGACACTTTTTTCTCATTCTATCTGATTTTGTGTTGTTGTTTCACCTGGTCACGGAATGGAAATGACTTCTTTTTTCCAAAATCAAAATCTTTAGGGTTGTAGTGAACGATCTCTGGCTCTGGGAATCCACCAGCCTGAAAAATGGCAAAACAAACAAAAAATATATTAGTAAAATATGTCTCAAATATGTGAATGCTTGACATTATAAAGGAATTTTTCCAGTGCTCTCTGTTGGTGACCTTAAATATGATTATATGACATGTCATGAATAACTTACCTTAGCACATGCTTTTGCTAATCCATCAAATGTGACATATTTCTCTCCCGAGATGTTGAATACTTCCTTGCTGGCCTTGTCATTACCAAGAACCTGAACGAAAGCTGTTGCCAAATCCTGTCATATTTGAACCATATTTCAGCCAAAATCACAAAATGCCATAAATTTACAAACTATCATGCTATTGGGATTATAAAGTGTTAGCTATAGATTAGTTATATCAGTTAGGTCTAAATGCACTTTTTTAAGATAATATTAGAGACCCTCTTTAATAGTTGGTGTTGGAATTCTCCTGCTATTTGAGATATAACTAACAAGTTGGTTTCATTTACAGGGGACCGTTTATTATAATCTTCAAAGGCATTCAAAGAAGGGACTGCTGATAACGTATCTTGAATCAAATTGGGCGTGGTATAAAACTCTTGTAGCAAAATGAATATGATCAGCTAAGAACAGTAACATAGATACCTTAACATGACCAAGTTGAGTTATTTGTATTCCTGAGCTAGGGATGGGAATTGGGCGACGAGCTTTCAATCTATGGAAGAACCACTCTTCTACAGGGTTGTAGTTCAAGGGTCCATATATGTAGACTGGCCTTATAGAAGTCCAATTAACACCCTTTGATTGTAGCAAACTTTCTGTCTCAAGCTTTCCCTTGTGCCTACTCTTAGGATCAACTGCATCAGTCTATCACAAGAAGCAAGGAGTTAAAACAAAACTGAAATTAATTATACTGGAAAGTCAGAAAATTTTTATAAGGACATTCTTGTGCTTAAAATAAATTTGAACAATGCACTCTTCCCTTCAGTGGAACTAACTCAAGCTTTAAATAAGAAGGCACTCTTCTTATTTTTAATGACTTAAATCATATCACTCAGCCCAAAATCCCTATATATATATATTTTTAATTAACATATTGAAGCGAAAGGGCTACACAAGAAAGAAAAAATCTTTCTCAAAGCAGTATGTTAGTAATCTTGTGAATAAATAAATAAAATGGAAGCATAACTTGGAAAAACTAAATGATATGAATGATTAAAGGCACCAAACAATTCCATCGTCACTACAAATTTCTGAAATTACAGGAAGATATACATGTTAAAACGTAACTGACCTCTGCATGAGGTAATATGTCAGATTTGAGATAGACACCAGCGGAAGAACAGTAAATAAACCTGACAACGGGAAAATTATAAACAAAAATGGAGATTAGAGGCATAGTACAAAATATTACCAAGACATTTTCTCAGTATGAAATTTAAATTTTGTAATTTAATTATTTGTGAAGCTATGATGTTTAACATTTGATTATTTCATTTTTAGATGAAATATTTAATATAATCATTTTATTAAAAGCCAACTGTCTGACTAATCTTCACCTTGCTACCATTGACTATTATTCCTCTTTGACTTGGAAAAAAAGCCAATTCAATGTCACATTCATCAATCTGTGCACCTAAATTCTAAGCCATCTAATTGGTGGCAAATTCCTATTTCTACATATCAAAGCAAATGAAGAGCATGCATGACAATTGATATAGCTTCTTCTAGATTTCAATAACTATATTGTTGAGCCAAGAATTGGAGAACTCCATAAATTATCCCTGTTACAAATGATTTTCTATATTGAATGTCATATAATGAAAGAGAATAGTGTGATGATTCTCTTCAAGTGCAGTCAAATTTATTCTTAAAATTCAATTGACTAGGTAACTCATTAGAAGTTGAACAATGACAATCTGCTTTTATTGTATATGAAAGACAGATTAGGCAGCTTACTGCTCCAGATTAGGCAGAGCATCCAGTATGGGCTCAACTTCATCTGCCTCTCGTCCTGAAACATGCCGAAAATTTTATTTGAGTCTCATGAGAGATAAGTTATGAAAAATAACAACTTGAACCTAACGAGTAAAATACATAATGAAACTGCGGGAAAACAATATGCACACAAGGTGTAAACAAGTACCATTTATGTCATAAACAACATCAAATCCCTCTGCTGAGAGACTGGATTTTACAAAATCAAAGTCCTTCCTGTCTCCTTTCAAATGCAAGATCTGGGAAATTAAAAATGCTACAAAATGTAAGTGCTCAGGAAAGACACACATTCTCATCATGCCTTACAAGAAGGTGAATTCAATATTTAATTTGCAATTACATACCTTGGAAGAAAAGTCAGCATAATCACCGTCTGATTCACCTGGCAATTGTTGAGTGACAGGCGCTTTACCTCTTGTAAATAAAGTCACCTGCCAAATTCATATGTTCTATCATCAAATATTCCTTGGAATGTAATTTTGAACTATACGACATCACCAAATATAGGTATAGAAGCTTTTCAAAGATAAGATTCCTTAGAATTGCATTCATGAAGGAATGAAAAATCATTAGGCGTAGCAGAGTTAACGCCAAATGGGTAAGTCATACCTGGTGACCCTCTTTGACAAGGAGCCTAGACAAAAACACTCCAATAAACCTGGTGCCTCCCATGATGAGTATTTTCTTGGTGCTTGATGCCGAGACATAGAAAGACCCTTTTGGCTGCCATAATTTTCTCTTAAACTGTACCCAAAATAAGCATGCTGGGAGTTAGGAAGGAGTATATCTGCTTTATTTATCACTTGGATGCATAAATTCTTCAAGTAGTTAACTCAAAAGTTTGTGGAAAACATTAACTCAATTGAACTCAGCAGGACAAAAACAGGAATTGTGCAACTGAGATCACCTAGTATTAGTAATACACAAACATACAATACAATAATAAAATGCTGTTCACCATCTGCTGCTAAATGCACACATAGCAATTAGTGTAGAAACACCAAAGGATTGAACATGAAATGATATTGATGATGACATAGAGAATATGAAGAAGAAAGAATTAGAGAGATGAGGACCTGAAGTTGAGTTTGAAGTCTGGTTCCACTGAAGTCAGAAAGAGAGGAGGCCAAGGGAGAGAGAGATAGTTGGTTCTGTTGGAGTGCCACAAGTCTTGCCATGTTTCTCTCTACACAGTGTTGCTATGTGTGTGTGTGTAGAGTGTAGTTAAAAGAGTATGTAATGATATGGGGCTGAAATTTGAAGTGGTTTTCCTTTCCCTCACCCAACTAACTAACTCCCCACCTCATCTTTGCTTATGATAAGACAACGACCCTACTCCATCTGCATCCACAGCCCCTCATTCCCCTCCCTCTTTCACATTCATTCATTTTCTTTTTCTCAAACCATATCAAATATTAATCCATTTGTTTATTACAAGATAAAATTGCACCACTTATACCATTATGTGACGTGAATGTACCTAGACATATCTGTGTTGTTCCTATGCAAGAAAATTTTCTGCTTTAGATTCCAAGCTAAGAACAACAACATACATGATGAATTGCACGGTGTGCTAGAAAGTGAAAAAAAAAAAAAAAAACACTAAACATTTGTGGATGGGCCCGACCCATGAGAATTGGGCTAGACATGTGTGGCCCAATGCACCCTTTTATAGAATAAGTATATTTAGAAACATGTACGCTAATACCATCTGTTGGTTATGGCGAACTCTTTCAGAAGTTATTGATGTGTTGTCATTGTACATAAATCTTTCCGAAGCTCGATCTCAGTGACAACTATGGATCTGGGGCAGGTATGTGAAGTTTCAATCATTCTATTAGGATAATTGCTTACGATCTGGTTCCTTTGTTTCAATGTCATCCTTCATTTCCCCCCTTTTTAATTTTCTCTTTTACGTTGAAGAAAAATAATGAAATTACGTGCTGGACATATATTTTTGTGTGAATTTCACGTAATGTAACCTAAATCAGCATATTTTTTTTTTCTAGAATTCTTTATATACATTTTCCATATTTTTTTTGTTTATAAATAAGTTCTTTGTCTGGCCTTTGATTTCGTTGGAGTGATTGTATTACCGTTCTCTTTTCTATGATAGTTAATTCATCAAATTTTACTCTGCGTGCAGTCTGTAGAGGAAAACTACGCAAATCCGAACACTTGCTTCTTTCATGTTCTCTTCAAGGTTCACTTTATTTAATGTATTTGCACTGTTTCGACATTTTATTCGCCAATGGCAATTGTTAGTTCTGAAAAGTGTAATGATTTTCATTGTTTGTGTCTGGCAGGGTGCGGCTTTGGCATTTTACATTCTCTCTACCCTCTTTATTGATAACTTTGTCATCATTTTTGTGATTACAGTCCTTCTAGCCGCTCTTGATTTTTGGGTAGTCAAGAATGTGAGTGGGAGAATTTTAGTTGGTTTACGGTGGTGGAACGAAATAAATGATCTGGGTGAGAGTGTTTGGAAATTTGAGTGTCTTGATCAAGAGGTGCGAATTGCTCGTTTTACTCAGTTGCAACTAGCATATTGTCATCTTATTTTTTAAATGATATCTCTCTATGACTCTATCTATCTATAATGTCTCAGCTGAGTTGCATAAGATTGCCATCCAAATGCTATGGAGATACGTTACGTATTTTGCTTGTTTTTTCTCCAGTCATTGGCCCGGATCAACAAGAAAGATTCATGGCTTTTCTGGTGGACGCTTTACCTAACAGTAAGAAAACATCAATTGATTAGAGCTTGTGATGACATTCCAGTTTTTCTTATGTCCTTTGGCTATTTATGGTGATTTGTCAGAAAATTTGAAGGGGTAGTACATAGATCAACCATATTTAGATGGTTCATGCGTTGTTTTGATATCAATACTGAATAAGGATTAGTGTTCTAAATAGAGTGACCGATTCTCTTAAATGTTGAATCTGAATGGAAAATATAACTGACATTTGGGTTTTGCCACTGCTTACATTTTGTCTTTTATCACCCTTCATCCAACAACTTTGTTATCCAGTATATCATTTTCTTGTGTATTCTTATACAGGCAGTTGCATGGACTATAATGGCAATATTCTCACTCATAAGGCTGCAAGCTGATTACATCCTAGTTGTTGGAGTTTGTTTGACCCTCAGCGTTGCAAATATTGTTGGTTTTACCAAATGCCAAAAAGGTATGTTCTTAAAATTGTATCTTATATTTCAAAATAATATTTATTGGTTTAAGGTAGGATCAATTGCTGGAAATAATGAGATATTTTCAGTTCCAAGTGAATACTTGCTAGCTCCAACTTTCCTCCATGCTTGCAGCATAAATTAATTCATTATACCATTAAAATATAAATAATGTCATCTTCAAGAGTTGAAATCGGGACATATTATCTCATAGCACCTATTTCTCTTGTGGGGGATTCATGAAAACATGTTTAGAGTTTATATGTCAAATGACAATTTATGAATTTTCCTATAATTTTATGGATTGGCGCGACTGGCACTATTCGGCCTCAACGTGATTTCTTTTCCTTTATCATAATTTCTGGCGGTTGGGTCACGATATTTGGGTCAAAGGTTGTAGATGCCACTATATCTATGTAGGATTTTATGATTGTTAATGCCTTTTAAATTGCATTCTTGTATATGTTGCTTAAAATTACAACCTATTGAGTAGACTGTTTTGGATTAACAGGGTCATTTTATTAGATCATTAGGATGCTCTCAGTCTATATTGATTCCTAATCAAAGAAATTCTTGTCTTGTCATCTTTAAGATAGTAGAAATGGTTTACACTTGTACAGGCAATGGTTAAATAAAAAGGATAAATTATTACGTCAATGGTGTGTGAAAACGGAAAACCAAGGAATAACTCTCTGTAAATTGTAATAATACATGGCTTTATTTTTTTGTGGGGATGAACTTTAGGTTCTGTATTTTAACTGTTGCATTAATGTTTTCTGCATTGCATGCCACGAAAATATATTTCATTTTAATTGATGTGGTCCTGTTAATATGCATGAAACATATATGCCTTGTGAGTTCCTCAAAACCTAGCTTCATCTCACATCGTGAGACTGGTAGTTCTACCTGTGTCTCCCTTTCTGCCCTGAATTTAAATCAACCGTCCACAATTCATGTCCTCTTCCTTGTCCTCCCCCAATAGAACAATGACGCTTAGTTAAATGAAAGAGTACATTCTCTTTCTTGTTTGTCTGAGGTATCATTTTTCTATTAAGGGAACAAAAAAGAGGGCACACAAATGAGACAGATGATTATTCCTAACTGGAAGGAAATCTTTCTACACAAATTTTCCATTTTCTTTGGCAATCCTTTATATTTATTAAATGGAGAAACATTTTGCAATGGATAACACTGCTTAGTTATTTTCAGATGCTAAGAAGCGGATTCAACAATTTGCCTCCCAAACAATTGCCTCACGGTTCACATCGACAATACAGTCAGCATTCACTGTTGTATGAGGAATCTTTTACCCCTACATTAGCTGCAGAAGAAAACTATGCAAAGGAAATTCTTATCTCAAAACCACCTACGATGACTTGAGTATGAATTTATATAGAATGTATGGATTTAGTGGACTCACTGTTCTCCAAGGAAAATTATAGACTACTTAGAGTATACTAATACAAAGACGCAAAGAGGAGCCGTAGCCCTCGCCCTGTCCTGCAATCAGCTAGATGACTCAGCGGGTAGAGTATTAGGTAAATTGCATGGAGTATGGGCCAGCACATGCAAAATTTTGTACCTTCTAATGTAACGGCTGTGACTGTTATTGTCAAACGACATGCTAAAATAATTACTTCCTCAAGTGTTAATCATGCTTTTCCTTTGTTATTTGTTTAGCATTCGAGGTTTAAGAATCACCTTTTTTATTACTCTGTTTCTGTATCCATTCTACCATTTTTGTTATAAGAGCTATGATCTGCTAAGCAAATAGTATGATGCTAAGACATCTGAATTAAGCCCATACTCGTGGGAACAAGAAATACAAAACAAACCTAAAAGCAGGTAAATCAACCTTATATAAGGACATATTTAATGAAATCCAACCAAAAAAAAAAAATCTACCAAACAAACATGTTTATGAACCACCTCATTTACATAGAATCAACTCAAATACTTATCCATTTTTTTTGACGAAATATCTTCTTTCCCAACTTAGACGTAACTCGGAATCAGCATAAACAATATGGTGAATTCAGGATGTGCGGAGCTTCAAAGCATATAGTTTTCCTTTATTTGGAGAATATAGTTTTCCTTTATTTGGAGAGAGCTTCTTAAATCTAATTCGGAAAAACTATTAAGTTCTTTTTCCGCGCATGATTTGGTTGCCTTATTGCTCCCCTATTGAATTTACAGAAAAAAAAATTGTAAGATTATTTCCTGTGGTGTTTAGAGTTTAAGATGTTACTTTTCACGAACAAACATCAATTCTTAATAAATTTTAATAGAAACAAATGCATAAATTAATTCCTATATAATTTTAATAAAAAAAAGTATAAATTGCGGCAAATTTTTGTTGAGATTATTTTGGGCGCACATCTTAATTATGCTTAGCGACTTTAATAAGCTAATAACGAGTTAAAGGTAACACTGTATTTACAAAGTAGTTTACTTAACATTTTGTGTTTTTATTATCTAATATAATTTAAATTTACTGGCAATATAAATATTTTTATATTATTATTGAATTATAAATTGTCACGTAAGTTAAAAAAATACGGTTTTTTATTGTAATTATTTTTAAATTACATGTACAGCAATTTCTAATTAGCTAATATTGTAATTACTTTTTACAAAAGCTGCTTCTGGGAAAATTACACTTTTTTTTTTTTGTTATATTCTGTGTCCGATCTTTGTCTTCGACATATTCTTTTTATCACTTGAAATTGAAGTATTGATTTTAGTTGAGAAGTGTTAAGGATGATGAGTGGTGTGTCAACTGAAGGACGAGGAAACTAACGTAGCTTGTATCAACCTTTGTGAATTGAAGGAAACTCCCTTCATCACAAACTTTTCGTTTCCCAAACCTTATTAACTTTTGGATTCAATTATTACAATCATCACTATCTCCCTCCCCTTTCTCTCCCTTCCCTTCCTTTCTTTGTCCGCTTTGATTTTGTGCGAGAAAGAAAAATGTTGCAGTGCATATTTCTTCTGTCCGATTCTGGGTAAGATTCACGCATTCCCTTTCTCTAGGATTTTCAAAACATGTTAATTTCAGTTTTCTCAATTTCCTATTCCGAATTTAAATTTCCACTTGAAAATTGGATTCCTTAGAGAGGTAATGCTAGAGAAACAGCTTACTGGGCACCGCGTAGATCGCTCAATATGTGCCTGGTTCTGGGATCACGCCATTTCTCAACCTGATTCTTTCAAGGTTTTCATTTTCATTACTAAATATTTCATTTTTCTCTACCTTTTACTTTTATTTACTTTGTCTTCTCTTCTCTATATAGCAACAACCAGTTATTGCTTCCCCCACGCATTATCTATTCCAAGTTTTTCGTGAGGGAATCACTTTTTTGGCCTGCACTCAAGTCGAAATGCCCCCATTGATGGCCACTGAGGTATGTATCTTCCCAGTTTTTTGCAACACATGCGCCAATGCTGCTGTATTTGTTTTTTTAACTATCTGATTTTTAGTTCCTTTGTAGGGTAGCTGATGTTCTCAGTGAATATCTTGGGGGATTGAATGAAGACTTGATCAAAGACAACTTTGTCATTGTGTATGAGGTATTAACAGTTGCCAAAGTGTTGTTGTTGTTTTGCATTTTACCCCTATCGATTTGTTGTTTAGATGTAAAGTTGTTATGTTATTGTAGCTTCTGGATGAGATGATAGACAATGGCTTCCCGCTAACTACAGAACCTAACATCCTGCGAGAGATGATAGCCCCACCAAATATTGTTAGCAAAGTCTTGAGTGTTGTGACTGGCAGCAGCTCCAATGTGAGTGACACACTCCCAGGTGCTACTGCATCTCTTGTTCCCTGGAGAACAGCGGACACAAAGTATGCCAGCAATGAAATTTATGTAGATCTTGTTGAAGAAATGGATGCAACAATAAACAGGTCCATCTTCTCGAATTGTTGTCTTTCACTTCCAAACAGAGATAATTTTTGGTGTTTTGAATTTTTTTTTAATATGGTGTTATTTGTTAGTTATTTTGGCTAAATTTGGAATGTTAATAATTTCAAATTGAATCTTTTTTGGGTAGGTCCCTCTGGACATTGTTTTACATAGGAAACTTTGAATCTGAGACCACAAGCAGAAGAAACTATGTGTCGTATTTGTTTGCCTTTACAAGAAGAAAATATCACTGTAATACATTAACAGTGAAAGCTTTTTTGTGGGATAGGTTACTGTATAACTTCTGAAAATGTAGTCCTTAACTGAGGCAAATGATGTGTGATCCATATAGCCAATCTCACTTAGTGAGATAAGGCTTTGTTGTCGTTGTTAGGTCTCTGTACAACTTAGTAGTGTAGTTTTCCTTTTCTTCCCCTGTCTGCTTTGGCACTCACTCAATCTTCTTTTACTGGATTGAAGTTCGTTGTTTCACTCCTTATCTTGCAAACTGAATATTCCTTGAAATAGTACAATGACATAATGACTAAACAATTGGGGATGTAGCTCTGCAAAGCTTTAAGTCTTGTGTATATACACACCTTTGCACATAACATCACATTTCCAATGAAACCATTTTAGGCAAAGATGCTAGTTCAATTTCAAATCATTCAAATATGGATCATTCATTATGTTTAATAAATAACTAGGAATGTGACAGAGATGTAACAATTGAAGGATGGTGGACAACACAAATTCCTATACTTTTTTATATTAACATGGTTTCCGTTTCTAGCAAAGAGTTGAAGAATAGTGATCTCTGGATTCTTCTTTCATTTCTTTTATCCCTTTCCATTTTCATACATAGCCTTTCACAAGCTTAACAAGATATTGCTGATTGTTGGAGGCTTGAACTTGTGGAACTTCATATGCTTAGGGCTGAATTTTCAATGATCGTCTTCACACTCCTCCTTAGTAGTTAGTATCTTATGCACTGTGCTTTCAGCTTCTGTTATACTCGTTACTAAAGTTCTGTTTCGTTCAGGGATGGAGTTCTGGTGAAATGTGAGATCAATGGTGAGGTTCAAGTGAATTCCCATATCACTGGTCTTCCTGATTTGACTCTTTCATTTTCAAACCCTTCAATCCTTGATGATGCGAGGTTCCATCCCTGTGTTAGATATCGGCCCTGGGAATCCCATCAATATCTTTCATTCGTGCCTCCAGATGGGCAGTTTAAGCTCATGAGTTACAGGTATGCTCTCCAGCTTTTTGTTGATGTCTGCATTGGGATTTGAAACCTTCATTTGAGAAGTCGGTATGAATAAAGATATAATTATGAATGTGAAATTTCATGCAATGGTATGCCCGAATTTCTATTTATCTAAAAGTTTGCAAATGTCACCTTTATTTTTCAGAGTTAGAAAATTGAAGAACACCCCAATATATGTAAAGCCACAGTTGACTTCAGATGGTGGAACATGCCGACTTAGTGTATTGGTTGGAATAAGAAATGATCCTGGAAAGACAATTGATTCCGTTACTGTTCAGTTTCAGCTTCCTTCTTGCATCTTATCAGCTGATCTGACTTCAAATTATGGAATAGTAAACATACTGTCTGATAAGGTACATATAGGCAACAATCTTTCTTTTGTTATCTATTGTAGAAACCAGGAAGTCAAAATAGTCAGATATAACTTCTTTGTCCTTCTTTTGTGATGGAGCGTTCTTTTTTTCTACAGACTTGCTCTTGGTCCATTGGTCGGATCCCAAAGGATAAAGCCCCTTCGATGTCAGGAACATTGATGCTGGAGACTGGATTGGAGCGCCTTCACGTCTTTCCCACGTTTCAAGTGGGTTTTAGGATTATGGGTGTTGCCCTCTCTGGTCTGCAAATAGATAAACTGGATCTGAAGACTGTACCCTACCGTTTTTATAAAGGTTTTCGAGCTCTTACTCGGGCAGGAGAATTTGAAGTGAGGTCATAATTGTGTATTTACCACTGAGTGATCTAAGACTTGTAATGATTCTGGACATGAAATTTTGTTAATTAACTCGGCCGGTTTCATTTGTAAAGAGTTGGATAGTGTTCTCTTCTGGTTTCAAATTATTTTGTTAGTGGATTTATCGTGTCGGTTTATGAGAGAATCTTGCGACTTGTATCACGAATCTATTTCTAGCGTTGAAGATTGGCATCATTGACAATGAATTGTGTCGTTTAAGATCTAAGATGAATGAGTGATCCCCTCTGTTCTATTTTATCCAGCAATTTACTTTGAATTTGGGATAAATTTTAGATATGAAGCACTATCATTCGAGTATCTTAATACAAAATGGAATTTATGGTATAGAAAACTTTCAGTTCCATGTGGATGAAAGATGAGATGAACAAGTACTGTTGAGCACAAGGTAATTGTTGCATGTAAGAACTTTAGTAACCGAGAAAAGTTGAACAAACATTATCATTCGCATGCCAATCTTATGATATGCACTTATCCTAATTACGCTCTAAGCTTGGTTATTAGATTTTCTTATTTTACTTAAACGAAGCTTAATTTGATTTTCTTCCGCTTATCCAACTATATAGATTTTGTATTGTATTATTGATATAATAATTAAGTCTTCATCAACCAAAAATAAAGTAATTAAGTCACTTCCAGCACAACAGTGGTTTAACAATCTTATTTTAGATGCGGCTTAAAATTTGATGAGGCAAATTTTATGGAGTCTGATGGTTTGAAGAATAGAGATATACCACAATAGCTCATAATAACAGCTAAAAGTCATGTTCACAGGCAGACTTACATAGATATGAAAATGAAAATAAGAGTGTAACAAAGCAATTAACAGAGCCAAAAGTATGGCAAAAAAATGTTAGAAAAACTATCTTTATAATAGAGAAGAAATAAAAAAATAAGAATATATTTCAAGAACAAAGACCATTTTCACATATCCAACATTCTAGTTCTAAACGGCAATCTTGCTCACTCGAAAGGAATCCATGACTCTACGAAGATCACTTTCCTCCTCTGCAAACACATTTTCTGGCACCTGCAATCTCAACTCGTACAGTTGGTTGTTTTCAACCCCAAGAACAGATAGGTACCTCCGATCCCATTCCAGACGAGCCACCCGGTCTTGTGGCATAACAGCAAGTTCATTGTTGTTCGCATATGACTTTATGTTTACCTAGCAACATAGAGACAATAAATTTAATCAGTCAATTATGTAATTTTCCAATCAGGAGTGAGAAGGCATATGATTTATGAACGCCTTCAAGATGCATTACTGACCCAGAGTGATTTTATTACCAATTTCTTATGCACTTCATTTATAATTGTATCAACTAGTTTTATCTGGCAATACATGCTATGATCATAAGTGTGAGGTGCGTTGTGACTAAAGAAAAACTCATGCAACTGATTATTTGAATGTAATTGTTAACCAACCTCAACTTGATAGTATAACTTGCCATCATCAGCTACTCTTGAAGAAGTTGAAAGAATATTGGATTCACGTCTAACACCGAGTCTAGTAGACATAAACTCAGTCAGATACTGTTTGAGCACTTTCTTTCCAGCTTCTGGGGGTGGACCCAAGTCTTCAACACTCTTGTATTGGGAGGATGAAGGTGAAGAAATTTCAAGAGAGAGATTTTCATCAAGAACATAAGGGTCCCTGAAGAATATGTCAGCCCCAGCACCACGGACTTGAATCCAACTCCCTGGGTACTGGAATGAATAACCATCAAATGCATCTATGTATTCACGGAACACAGGAGATTGTTGAGCCAGTGCTACACCGACCTCTGAGAGAATGTAGGTTGATAAGATCAAGGACAGTGCTTTCCTTCTTGGAACTGCAAAACCTTTAGCCTGATTATATATTAGCAGAGATAAAATCAAAGCCAAGTTGTAGATGGACCATGCCAAGATAGTAAAGGAGAAAACGTTCACCCAGGTTGGACTAGGATTCTAATATCTGGTTCACACCCATTCTATGGATATAGCACACAAAATTACCACACAGAGTTACTATTATTCTTAGCTATTTCCTATGCCTTCTGGGTTGTAGTGCCTCTCACATTTGCACTCCTTTCCTTTCCATTTCACTGGCAGATTAACAGCATCGTCTGTATTGTTGGCCATTCATTGTTTTGTTGTAAAGATCAGAGATTCAAGAAACTTTGGACCCATTTGGTCTATGAAAATGTTTTATGGTTTCAATTCTAATTACAAACATGTCAACATGTCAGTGTTTTCACTATGTGCACTAATTCTTCTACAAACTCTTGCAATCAAAGAACAAAGCAAAAAAACATTCCACAACATGCTACTATCAGATGCTACAATGAGTGAGTGCTCATCAATTAAGATACGGACAAAAAAACACACACGCGAAGGGCATAACCTTAAAGTATGAAATTTGAGTGGAATTGGATAGAATTACCGATTGGGTTGTGGGGGAAAAGGAGGAGCGAGGGGAATGGAAGGAGTGGATGTGAGTGGGCAGTTGAAACGGCGTCGTTGGGGTAAAGGGTCGTGGCAGAAAACTCTGCATTATAATTGCATTAGCCATTGCCAAGACAAGAGAAAGAAAAAGAAGAGAAGAAGAGATCACAAAGACCAAGTGGACGCCAACTGGAACACCACACCCCTCTTCTATCCGATTGTTAGATTCTCTCACTCATATCTACTTATTGTCATTTTGAACTATTATTCACCATGCTTTATTCATTTTATTTTAAACAAAAATGAAATGACTATTTCATATGTCATTATTTTATAGCTTAAATTTTGGCATTGTATAATATGTAATTAAATAATATCTTATGTATTTTTCATTATATGGAAAACTATTTTCAAATATGATTTTATCACTGTTCTTGTAAAATTATTTCATTAAATGCTTAAAGTAGAATAGATGAAAAATTACAAAAAAAAAATTGAAAAAAGATAAAAATATAAAAAGAAAATAAAAATTTACTTTAAGAAAAATAAAAATATATAAATAGGTAAATGAAGATAAATTAAAAATAATCAGTGATTCCACACTTTTTCATTTTTATCTTTTTTCTCATTTCTCCTCAAACAAAATCAATTACATGTGTATTTCTCATTTTTGTCATATCTCTCGCATTTTTCTTTCACAAAAGCTTAGTTCAAGCAGAGACAATTTTAAAAAAATATTTATCATATATCAATTTTTCTTTCCTGACTTTTAACCCATTTTATTAGTTGAGAGAAAAAAAATGTGTGAAACAGTTTGTAATTAAATAATAATATTGAATTATTTCATAACTTATTTTCTCTTTTAAATTTCAGGTTATAATACATAGAAATTAAAGTTTGTGCAATAAAAAGTACTACGCATACGAATTGTTTTTCCAAAAAATTCTTATATTGGTGGAGTAACAAAACAGTTAATCTATTTTCTTAAATTTTGTTGTTAGATGAATACTCATGCATAATTTTTTAAGAATAAATAGAAAGAATATTAAAATAAGCTTTTGATTATAGTAAAAAGTAAATTATTATAGGCTAATCCGAATACACTTTAAGAAAGTGTTTAACAATGATCTTGGAGGCAAAAATTTTCCACCAAAGAAGAAAAACCCTATTTCCTTGCGATATGCTTGCCCGAAGATAACGCAACTTTCTCCAAACATAGCAAAATGCATCACTTTACACTGATCACAGAATAAAAATATCACGGTTGAGAGTTACTACTGCAAACTTCAAACCCCAACTTTCAGGTTAGAAATAGAGAGTAACCTAAATTTTGTAAGCAACTAATAAATCTACTCGTAGATATTAAACCATACAAATCATTTGCTAAAAGAGGACACAAAAGCAAATTCTAACCATGGGGATTCTGTGGTGAGAAATCAGAATCTCAATCTTCGTTTCTCAAGGTAGCAGCATTTCCCCTCCTATACATAATAAAAAGGTGAGATCCACGTTCACATTCACATTCCATTCTATCTCGCATGGTTTTCTCCATTCTTGTTTTTTTCCCAAGTTTTCCATTAACGTGACAAAACATTCAAGATCATTTAGATCAACTACTTCCACGTACTTCTTTTGCATTCTTTTGTTATGATCACGGTCAACCTTGTTTGTAACTGCACCATGAAACCATCCCCCAAGATCCTAATTGGTTACAAGAATTCTTGGTTTCTTGCAAGATCCCACCAGACTCTAACCATGTCTATGTTCAATAACTCTACCACTCGTGGCCTCAATCTTCATCTCAACACCATGCAATGCCCTTTTCACGTGAGGGAATTTGGACGCATGATGCATGGTAGCCAACAACTTTTCGGGCTACCCTCTTCGACTTTTGGCCAATCAAGTTCCATCGCTTTAAGCGCAACAAGAACCACAAAACGGGGTGTGTCTTCCAAAGCCGGAATCGACTTAAAATTCAAGTCTCGTGACTTCTCAAGATCCGTGGAGACATATGAGAACAGTAATGGTAAAATGGTTTACCTAAAGGGTGGCATGAATGTGAAGCCAGTTGTGGTGGAAAGGTTTGACAATGATGAGGATGGTGCTGGAGAAGAGAAAGTGTCTGGTTCAGAAGTTGGTGAGAAAAATGAGAAGAGTGAGAATGTAGAAGAGGGTGAGAAGGTAGAAGAGGGTGGGAAGGTAGAGGGTGTGAAGGTAGAAGAGGGTGAGAAGGTAGAGGAAGAGGAGACAGAAGTGGAGAAAGAGGCATGGAAGTTATTGCAAGAGGCACTTGTGACATACTGTGACAACCCTGTGGGGACGGTGGCAGCGAATGATTCGAATGATCAACAACCTTTGAATTATGATCAGGTTTTCATAAGGGATTTTATCCCTTCGGCTCTTGCTTTCTTGCTCAAGGGAGAAACGGAGATTGTCAAGAACTTTCTCCTTTACACCTTGCAACTCCAGGTAATATACATATACACATACTGTTTGTGGTTCTTCAAGTTTATCAAGGGTTTTCGTTAAAAATTTGATACTAGTACTTGTTAATTAAGCCGTAAATAAATGTGATACTAGTACTTGTTTGTCATCGTGTCATGATTCCTTTCTCTTTATTGATTTTTAATATGCTGCATCCTTCTCCATATTCAATTGCAAGAGTTGGGAGAAAACAGTGGACTGCTATAGCCCAGGGCAGGGCCTGATGCCAGCTAGTTTCAAAGTTAAAACTAGGAAAGATGACGAAGGAGAAACTGAAGAAGTTTTAGATCCTGATTTTGGGGAATCAGCTATAGGTCGTGTTGCTCCTGTAGATTCAGGTTAGATTTTTCTGTTCTTTACGATGTGCCTGCAAAAGGGTAATTCTTTGTTTAGATTTCTGAGAATATTATTTGAATAACATCACAAAATGACTCGTTTCTTTGTCTGGTTTCCTGATAGGATTGTGGTGGATCATCCTTCTGCGGGCTTATGGAAAGATTACTGGGGACCGTGGCTTGGAAGAAAGGTTGGATGTTCAGACAGGCCTAAGAATGATCCTTCATCTGTGCTTAACGGATGGCTTTGATATGTTTCCTTCTCTGTTAGTAACTGACGGATCTTGCATGATAGATAGGAGGATGGGTATTCATGGCCACCCCCTTGAGATTCAGGTCAGTCAAAATAAGCAATCTTTGCATTCTTGTATTCTTGTTTCTGCTGCAATTGCCCTAGTCTCTCATTTTGGTGGAACTTATGTGGTAAGTTTTTGCTTTGCAGGCCTTGTTTTACTCAGCTCTTCGCTCGGCCCGTGAGATGGTTATAGTACAAGAAAGTTCCAAGCATCTGATCGGAGAAATTAACAACAGACTCAGTGCACTATCATTTCACATTAGAGAATACTATTGGTTGGATGTGCAAAAGATGAATGAGATATACAGGTATAAAACAGAAGAGTACTCATTGAATGCCACAAACAAGTTCAACATCTATCCAGATCAAATCCCTAGGTGGCTAATTGATTGGGTTCCAGAGGAGGGAGGATATCTGCTAGGGAATCTGCAGCCAGCTCATATGGATTTCAGGTTTTTCATGCTTGGAAATCTTTGGTCAATCGTTTCCTCTTTGGGCACCCCAAAACAGAATGATTCTATTTTGAATCTGATAGAAACAAATTGGAATGATCTCGTGGGGGAAATGCCTCTCAAGATATGTTATCCTGCCTTGGAGAATCATGAATGGCGAATAATTACAGGCTGTGACCCCAAGAATACGTATAAATTTTTCCCTTGATAGAAGAAAGTATTTTATAGAATCTATAGTGTTTGTATTATTGTCTCTACGGTGTAAAGTCTTGACTAAAAACACCATGCTTAATTTATGCAGCGCTTGGTCATATCATAATGGTGGATCCTGGCCAACCCTTCTGTGGCAGGTAAATTTCTTTCCCATGTTGAAAACAACTTTGTTTTAATTACGGAAATTTGAGAAAATGTTCACAACTAACCTTTGCTTCAATATTGATGCGTTTCCTAATGCATCATTGTCTTCAGTTCACACTTGCATGCATGAAAATGAAAAGAACTGAACTAGCGGAGAAAGCAGTGGCTTTGGCTGAGAAAAGGCTGCCACGTGATTCTTGGCCAGAATATTATGACACACGCACAGCAAGATTTATTGGCAAACAAGCCCGGCTTTATCAAACTTGGACTTTAGCTGGGTTCCTTGCATCTAAGATGCTTTTGAAGAATCCTAAATTGGCCTCCTTGTTATGCTGGGAAGAGGATGTTGAGATCCTTGAGACTTGTGTTTGTTTGCTTAACAAGAGTGACAGAGTCAAATGCTCTCGTGACGCTGCCAAATCTCAGATTCTCGTGTGATGAAGGCCTTCTATACAGTAAAAGGTCTAGGGGATGGTATGAGTTTTATAGGAAATAGTAAAAATTATATTGGTTGTGAATATGATAAATATGGCTTTCCTTTGGTGAGAAACGGGGATTCTCACTTGTCTGTATATATGCAAACATGTACATACTGAATTTTCCCATTACAAAATGCTCCTCGGGAGCACTGTTAGCTTTGCTTACTTTTTTCCTTTTATGTTTTTCTCTTGTTAAAAATAAAACCTTATAACATGTGTTCCTCATTTCGAAGATACGAAACTTGCCAGTTATGTCAACTTCAGAAAACACACAGTCTATGATCAGAATACGAGAACAAAAGATATAAAAATATCAGAAAATAATATTAACGGCTATACTATTCCTAATACATAGTCCACGAAATACCAAACTAAATCATGATAGATTCTCTTTTTAACAGTTATGACTAGTTTCCAATTTGTATTGAAAGGCTTTCCTGCATTAAACATCTTTTTATTGCCTGGTACAACTGGTTACGTTCAGTCGATATGGGACTAAGGAGTGGGAATCTCAATCCAATTACTAGAGGTAATAAACTCTCTCAGAATGAAGTTAGGATTCCAAAGAAGATATCAATCAAAGAATTCAACCTTTAACAGCTAATTTATTTTCAATGAATAATGTACATCCCTACCACACAACATGTGTAAGCAAATCATAGAAACAGAAGCATGAAAATATTAGAAACATGCCCAGTAGCCAAAGGAAAGGCATCACTCATGTTAAATCAATAAATAAAATTGGTTGCCTCTTATTGCTGTCTACATTATTCAGTTAAAAGTATAACCTTTAGAAAAGGATCTACATAGTAGATGCTGTGTAAAACTAAATTTCCGAATTTCAAAGAAGTCCTCTCCTTCTCTTGTAGTCACTGATAGTTAATGTAAGCGCATGCCTACTCCCATCATTCTCAGAAACCCGGCACCCAACTGTTGCTTCTATTTTTTGTTTCCTTGCCAGAAATCCATTTTTGAGTCCCTGTGGTCCACCAAAATTCTTGAGTTCAGCCAGAGAGATAGGCAAGTTGAAATCATGCAGCATGTTTGATTCTGTTCCACCATCCACAGGAGCATTGGTATCAATCAACTTCCCTTCATTAGCAGCTGCTTGCAATGCCAATTCTGTTACTTCAACACCAACCTTTGTTGTGACAGCTTCTTCTTTCTCTTCCCCCTTACTAACTTCACCATCCTTTTCTCCTTTATCTTCATTCTTTTCAGTATCTTTACCGTAGTAATTCCTCGATCTTGTCCACCTCCTCGAAAAGGGATCATAGCCTTCCTCACCAGCTTTCAAATTTGCATTCAACTTTTTATGTTCAGACAAGTTCTTGAAGTTCTCAACCTTGTTCTTCCTGTTCATCTCGGCCAGCCTTAAAGCCTTGGCATCATTCTCCCGGGATTTACGAGATGCGTCCAAATCCGCGAGCTTTCTCAAGATCCTATCCATCTCTGCTTCATCATTCTTACATTTTGCAACCTCCAACAGATTCTTCAAACGATCCTTCTCCACTGCAATGTTCAGTGGCCTAGACGGGGCTGATTTTTTCTCCTCTAGCATCTGCTTCACAGTGGCGGCTGAATAAACATACGCGCTTGTTCTTCTTATTGCCTCCTTCTTCTCCAACACACTAATCTTACTCGGCATTTGGCCGCAAGTTCTTTCAACTTCTCTAACCCACTGTCTGAACTCTCTCTCCAACGGTGCAGAATCTGAAACTACAGCCACCTGAAACTTTTTAGCAGAGTTCTCACTGCCCCACACGCAAACTAGATACTTGTGAGTGACTCTATTCTCTACCTTGTAATGCTTATTTGGGTCACCTCCATCAACTTTCTGCACTACGCAGAGTCTGTAGACAGGTCCACTTTCTGACTTTCCTATTCCAATTCTCACAAAACATCCAACAATTAACTCCTCAAAAAATGGTTCATTTAACCACTTCACAAGCTTTGACCTCCTAATGGTGATTTCCCTTATGTTCTCAAATGATGGCATCTTTGATTCCTGAATGTTCTTGTCATCATCACTGTCACCCAATCCACCATCATCAGACGAGTCTCTTTCACTGTCAGACCGAATAACACTCTCACTCTGACTAGAGCTACTTGGACTTGCCGTGACCCCAGGTTTCTGCTTGCTACTTGAGCCTGATCCAGAAGCCTTTCCCAATTTATCATGAGGGTCTAAGATTTGTTGCTTCATCCTTTTCGCGCGCAATTCGCTTAGAACATCTCCCTTGGAAGCCGTCCTCTCAGCATGTCTAGCAGAGGAACGAACCTTGGCAGATGATGGATGATGAGATGAATTTGCTGCATAACTAGCCTTTGCACTTGCACTTTTGTTTTCCCTCTTCGATCTCATTTTCTCTTTCAACTCCTTTTCACATTTTTTGGTTGCTCTATCGGACAAAATCATCTCCCTTTCAAGTTCTGTCATATTTGCGAGCTTCTGTTTGTCATCTTCGTTCTTGTAGAGATCACTGCCAACGTCAGATTCTTCACTGCTGCCACCATCTCTATCGGGAACTCCATCCCCCAAGTCACCCCCACCATGCTCATTGCGACTACTATTATTACTACTTCTTCTGTTTACGTCTAATCTCTTCTTTAGTGGAACATGGGATGAATACCTCTGCGGTTTCTTGTTTGTACCCTCATCAGAGTCTTCTTCTCTAGAATTACTTCCACCATCAGAGAATGCCGCACCACCCTCACGTTTTGGTTTCGAGTTCCGAGGCTTGTGCCGCTTTCTCACCGGAGAACTAGTCCTTCCAGCTGCCTCAAGAAGCATGTTTTCCAAGTCTGCCATTCTCTCTTCTGTGTTGATATATATGCAGTCTTGAGTTATGTTAATATTCCAAGTGAATCAGAACCCAAAAGCCACGATAACCCACTCAAATGGAAAGTTTACGATAAGATCACATGCATTATATATAGTTAACAATAAACTTAGACTTTCTGGGTGACACTACTGAACTCACTCATCTTTATAGGCCACAATATGTAATGTAACGCATGCATATATTCAAAGTTACAAAAATTAAAAAATAACAATAAGCCAGAAAAGATAAACACCTGATCAGAGGCAAATGTGCGAGGGGACAACAAGCCTCCAGCAAGAACTGGTTCTGTTTGTAGAAATTATGTAATTCAGCAAGACTTTGAGAGGTCCTCCGGAGATCTGTGTTTTAGTCCTCTACTGGCAAATTATACTTTTGTAACAAAAATTATTGCGAATTTCACAACTCCAATTTTTTAGAAACTAACTCCTATAAATATGTATGACATGCGTATATGATGCTTGACTGATTCAACATAAACAATTTTGGTTATATACATTACTATTAGCATGCAGGTGTATATATAAGACATATTGTTGTTGCCATTGGTATGTACATATTGATTCTAAGTAGTAAACATTGTTTCTGCATATTTCAAGCTTTGCATTGCACGCTTTGAGAAATAAAAATATTTTCTCACAAATCCATATGTTAGCCAGAAGAATGAGGATTTTAATAGGTATATTTTATATTACGAAATATAATGGTGCATTAGTAATAGTTGTTTTATTGTTGGTGGAATCCCGAAAAACTTGGCATTATATCCAGTGATCTCATTCACAAACATAGCTGAACAATGTAAAATTATAGCTGGGTAATACGTATCATAGTTATATCCTTGATTTCAATTTTAAACTCTGTTCCACTCATCAATAAAAAAAAAGTTGCTGCAATTATCTGACAGTGATCCCTTTTTGGCCAAATTTTTATGTCAACCACAAGAAATACGCAGAAGCTATAAGTTGGTCCACATGTGGATAAAGTTATGGTAACATGCAACCAAATTATAGTGTAAGGATTTTCTCCTTTTTTTCCCTATAAGATACTGTAAATATTTAAAATTATACGGTTTGTTTCCTTGTTTGTTTTATATGTCATGTTTTTATTGAGTTATCTAACATTCTCAATATATAACTTTGCCATGGTGGTTGTTTTAAATTGAACAACTACATTATGTAATATTAGCTTTGGATAGTGACAGTAAATGAAAAGTTTGGTTAAATGTGTTTGTTAGATCTTAGTTTTGGTTTGGAGAAATTTATGGGTAGTCTATATAAATGCAATCAAATTAAATGTTGAGATACACGTGTTGATGTTACTTTGGTAACCTTTAAGGGACCTACCTATTCCACGTGTTGATGTTATATTCTTCAAATACACCAGGCGTGGCCGAGGAAAATTCATACCAAACATCAGTAGAATAAGAATATTAACAAAACCATCTTATCTTATAGATATAAATAAGAACTGAGCTTCAAGTAGGTTATAGTATCTCAATTTAGAGTAAGATTTTTCTTATGATACTTTATTATAAAATATTGTTTCTCATAAAGAAGACTATGGATCTTGAAATTGAAATCTAGTTCACCTGTAACTCTTACAAATATTGATAAAATCATATATTTTTTTCTAAAGAATATGAATACAAAGTTTTTTTAAAAAAAATTAATATTAATTATGTAATTTTGTTTTTATGATATTTATCACAAAATTAAATTATCATCAATTATTTATTATTATTTGTAATATGTTTATTTAACTTTTTATTTTATTATACCTGAAATAGGTATATTA
>Ga0123340_1000396_pt1 | contig 27663 bp, 15 predicted proteins | sample SirMexnodulemix_FD_89961 | JGI IMG/M metagenome (GOLD analysis project Ga0123340, IMG submission 89961) | Root nodule microbial communities of legume samples collected from Mexico - Siratro Mexico nodule mix | ecosystem: Host-associated > Plants > Roots > Nodule | place: Mexico: Nepantla...
ATATTAATCTCTACATACTTAATACTTAATATATTAATATTGATATTTATTAATATAGATTAAGTTATTGAATAATAGTTGGTATTAAAAACAAAAACTAGTAGTATAAATAAACACGAATGAGTATCATCATATCGTTGTCTCACCAACAAAAAAAAAACATTGTTTCGTTAACTCTTCTTTCTAACTTTGCTTTTGTCTCTTCTCAGGTTCCAATTCCTCGTATCTCGTATAGACGACAAACCATACCCATGCACTCCAGCTAAAAATAAAAACAAAATACAATATTTTATTTTTTTCATATAAATAATTTGGTTTTTTTTTTCAAGATTGAAACATTTAGTCTGTTAAAATTTTAAAATTAGTAATTTTACTTAACTGTTGTAATTGGTGTTGTTTGATCATTCTAATTTGTTATAAAAATTTAAAACTAGTATGAAAATTAATATTAAAATAGTTTTAATAAAATAATATAATTAAAGTTTATACGTGAAAATCAACATAAAATATGTATGATTAATGTTTTAACTTGGATGGTTGAACCAAGATTAATATAAAAATTAATTATTTTATTTCTAAATAAAGGTCAAAATTGTGAATAAGAAAATTCAAGAAGAAAATTATGTTTTAGCCAATAAAAGACTTGTCAGGTGTCAACGTATGGAATAAACCATAAGAAAGAAAAATGGGGAAAAAGATGATAACTACAAATGGAAGGTTTGATTAAGAATCAATTTCTTGAAAAAAAAAAGCAAAAACATTAAGGTTTGACCCTTGAAGCTTGTTGATACCTGATAACTGTTTTATCTCATGAAAGCAGCATTTTATGTTTATCCAGTTCGATTTATATTTCGTATATGTAGTTTCACTTGAATTTATCTATTTATATTTTTTGTTAAAATATTTTTAAAATAATTTTTTCTACAAACTGAATTTGAAAAGTATTTAACAACATTTGATACAACAATGTTATTTATTTTCTAATAAAAATAATTTTAAATATAACTATTGATAAAGATGTACACTGTTAACATTAATATACTATCAAAATACAAAAAAAAAATATTATTATTATTGTAGGCTATACAAATAAGATGTACCCGAAAAAGAAAAACTATAGAAAAAATACCGCTTTAAAAAAAACTATGATTTTACCGCTTATATTTTAAAACTAATCCCAAAACTGTTATTCTATATTTTACTGCAAAACAATAAAAAGGTATAACGTCTGTCCAATCTCTTTCTCACTTTTCAATTTTTTTTTTCTTTTCCTCTAACCTCGTTACGCTCTCTTCTTCATACTTTCTTTTTTTTAAATTCGACCAAACACTATATTCAGAAGTTAAGATTATTTTTATACAATCAAATAGTAAGTTTCTTATATTCTAAATATTTTTTATTATCTTAATTTTTTTTATGATTTTATTATCAATCCTAGTAAAATTATTTAAAAAAAGTTATCCTTTCAACTTGGTTAAACTCATATGAAAATTTGGTGGTGTTTAGATATTTTAGTCTAAATCTCTAAATTTTGAGAATTTTTCTTACTTAAACTAGAATTTTTCTTAATATAAGAATTTTAGATAAGAGAAATTATTTATATTTTTTTATATAATTTCAGAATAGTTGATCTGGATAAAAAATTAATCTAGTGTATGAAGTATGGATGTTAAAATATAAAGTTTATTAAATTGAGTTTTGATGAGTTTGAGTTGGAATAATTAAGATTGAATTTAAATTATTATTAAAGAATGATGTTTGAATAAATCATGTTTGTATTTATCATTTTGAATTGCTTAGAAGTCGTATTATTATAATATTTTTTAAAAAGATTGATTTGCTGATATTTTGACTCAAGAGAGTCAATTCTCATTCAAGCAAAAATAATCTTGCAACTCAATCTTGCTTTCAGTCATGTTTTTTACTCAAGCTAATAAATTTTTGCTAAAGTGAAAACAACACTAAAAATCAACATTCTTTACCAAATTTTCGCTTAAGTAATCTCATTCTCACTCAAGCTAAAAATATCTTTCTTTTTTTTTTCTTATCTCTTCAATGGATTTAAATCTTATATGAATATTTATTTTAAATGTGAAAAGAATATTAAGTTGTAAATTCAACTAACTTTATGTTTTTATTTAAATAAGTTATATTATATAATGATCTTTGTTGAGATTGTTGGAATTTGCATAAATTTGTTGTCACATATAAGGGATGATATATGAACTATTGTTTAATTTGTGTATTCAGTATTGACACCTATGTTGTAATAAAGATCCCTTAGTATACTTCATTACTGATCTATGTCACGTAAACTAAAATATCTGGTAAGAAACTTAGGTGGGAGTTCTTGCAGATTATGACATATGTAAATGCATGATATGAATTGTATTGAACTTAGCATGATACCATGATTCTTGGATTCGATTGGAAATCTAACTATTGGATTGAAACAGATATTAGTCTCTGGTAGAACATACTTAATATGGGTCTTTCAGAAGGTCTCAATCGATATTTCGCTTGTTGAATATCTTGACTGCATAGATCCATGTGTGGTTTATATATTATTGTTGTATGACTGACATTTGAAGGAGATTGATTGATTCTTATCTATTAACTAAAATTTGTTCTTTTACAAACTTTTCTTATATTAAAAATTTATTTTAATAACTTATAATTGCATGTACTGTTTCTTTTGTAAAATGTGATGACTATATTATATAAATATAGTTTAGGCTAAATTTATTGTACAAATAATTATATATCCAAAATGTGTCTTAATAGTGCAACAACTTTTTATTGACATTTTATCACCTAATATGTTAATCTACATTATTTGAAACATTAATAAAGTGAGAGTATTTCCTTTAATAATATAATAGGTTTGTGTTTGTGTTTAATAATACAAACCATAAATTCACTTAAATACTCAAACTTTAATAAAAAAATATAGAGAATAAAATTAAATATCTTTCAAAAGACTTATATTAAACATAATCTACAAGAGAAACATCTGACCTAAACACTTGATATATACATGTAGATATAAATTTCACCAATCAAGATAAATTTATTGTACAAATAATTATACATTTAAAATTAATGTTAATGGTGCATTAACTTTCTCTTAACTTTTTACTACCTAATACTTTAATTTACATAATTTAGACTATCAATAAAATAATATTATATTATTTCATAATGTATCCAATAATGTAAATCACATACTGATTCAACATACCATTTAGGGTCACCTCAAATAGTTCAATTAAATATAACATAAATTAATTAAACACATTTCCATATAATTATTTTTATAGAAGCTTAAGAATATCAGTTAATACATTATTAAATTATACATTAGTTAATTGAATAATATAATTAATGACCCAGTTTCATTTTGAAGTGGTTCAAGAGAAACATTATCACTTCTTCAAATTCATTCTCATCCTCCCTTAAATTACTTAAATTACATAAATTACTTGAACATTACTTAAATTACATAAATTACTTGAACATTACTTAAATTACATAAATTACTTGAACACTACACATTGCTTAAGGTATAGAGTATCCCTTAAATATTTACTATATCAAATTTCCCAAAACAAAACTTAAAAGCTTCATTTACAAATTAAATTAATACAATTAAATGTTATAAACTAATTTTCTATATAAATGTGAAGTTATCAATATTCAGTTCCTTATGTGCCATCTTAATATTTCACATCCTAAATCCACCCATATTACACTTAACCAAATCCAATTTAGCTTATACATTAATTCAATTGTTTGATACTCCATCATCCATTACCAATCTTTTAATAAAAATATAAGTTCAAGAAATTAAAGAAATAATAAAAAACTTAAAGAGAGAAGTTGAAAAATAAAAACAAAAACAAATATGAAAAAAAAAGAAAAAAAAAGGAAAAAAATTATCTTTAAGGGGGTTATTACCTTACGGATGACAATTAAATACGAAAAATTATATAATGATGTTACCTTTATTATATTCCTTTTAGAAAACAAACAATAATCTTAATTATTTATCTATTCTGTATGCTGTGTTATCTTAAAAATAACTTTTGCTAATAAATTTCGGCTGAACACCACTTCTAGACTAAAAATAGAAAATAGTTTTCATTTAAGTGATCGCTACTTTGTACTATTTCCATTTATAGAGTATTTATTTATTTTTAAATACTAATTTTGAATGTACATAAATCACAACTATATTTAGATTTAATCTTACAATGAACCAATTTTAAAAAATTAGCCAATTTTGATCTATGCTAATGTGTCACCTAATTACTTAAAAAATGTTACAGGTTTGTAATTTATAACAATATATGAAGGATATCTTTTACTATATATATATCTTATATTTCTATTTTATTTTTAATTATATGTTAAAATAAAAAATTCTATAATAATATATTAAAAGAATATATATTCAATATACTTATTTTACTCTAAGTTATATTTTAAAATTAAAAAATAAAAATTAATTATCCAAATATTAACATTAATTGCATTATAATTATCTATTAATGTTATTCTGACACATATATTAATACAATTAAATGTTATAAATAAATTTTCTTTATAAATTTGAAGTTATCATATTCAGTGCCATCTTAATATTTCACATCCTAAATCCATTCATATTACACTTAACCAAATCCAATTTAGCTTATGCATGTGATTCAACAACTTATTCTTCTTACCAATTTTTATGAAAGTCAAAACGGTGTGTTTTCTTTTCTATTTTTTCCCTGTTCTTAAAAATTACCATTATTTCCAATTACACCTCATAGTTCTGATTATTATACAAAAATAGTTTTTTACTTAGTTGTTGTTTCTTCTTCATCTTCTTCTTAATGCATTAATTAGCTGTGAAGCTTCCTGGGGAGAGAGACTTGTCTCTCACCATTGACGAGCTCCAAAACTTTCCCGCGAAATGAAGAAGAACACATAACAACACAACTTTCTCCTTCTCTCTTTGTTCCTTCAAATTTTAGAACTTTTTTCCTTTTTAAATTATAATTTATAATTTTTCTCCCTTCGTGTTCAATTTTGGATGTCCCGTTTTGCCATGGCACTGTGCAAAAGTGGCACAAATTTGAATTTTTCTGAATGGTAATGCGCGTCGACGGAGAAATGTGAGATCCAATCCGAGTCTTTGTTCAACACTTTTGTTCGCATTTTCACCATCACCACCAACTGTTATTCTTCTTTTGAATGTTTCACACCTTGAGGAATTATCAAACATGGTGAATTTTCCAGTCCTTGTCGTTGTCTTTGAACATTCTCTTCCCAAGTTGATTCCTTGACCGTTTTCTGGGCACCCTTTGACGTGTCTGTTTCTGGGTGTTCTCTGTTTTCTGCATATATATTATATACTTGGTGCTTTTCCTCAACGTTTTATATACAGATATTCTGGCAGCATGTCTGAACCTTTCTGTTATTTTGGTAACAGCTTTTTGTAATCTTCTTTTTCCTTCATCCTCTGTGATCAGCCTTTGTTCTTGACTTTTGGGGTTGTTGGTTTGATTTGTTTTCTTCAGTTTCGTTGACCCTTAATTGGGTAGAGGGGTTTTGAGTTTTTGGGGTTTGAAATTGTGGTTGTGCTTGAAGAGGGGTTGTGGTAGGGTGCATTGAGAGTTTTGTTTTTATTATATTTGGAAATTCGAGAGTGAGCTTGAATTTGACAAGGACTTGGGAGGTTGTTAGTTTTGATAGGTGTTGTCTTTGGTGGTTGGTGTTTAGAGGTGGAGCAAGTAGTTCTTCTTTCCAAGGGTGTTTTTCTTCTCCTTTGTTGTTGTGGATATTGGTGATTGAATGGTGGACTTGGGGAGGAGAAGAATGAAGGGTGAAAGGAGAAGGAAGTTGCGTCTTAGCAAACTCTATTCATTTGCATGTGGGAAACAGTCTCTCAAGGAGGATCAATCGCAGATAGGAGGAAGAGGGTATTCCAGGGTGGTGTTTTGCAATGAACCGGAGACCTTCGAGTCTGGGATAAGGAGTTATGCGGATAATGCTGTGAGGTCTACAAAGTATAATGTTGCTACTTTCTTGCCTAAGTCACTTTTTGAGCAGTTTAGGAGAGTGGCCAATTTCTATTTTTTGGTAACTGGCATCTTGGCCTTCACAAAGCTTGCTCCTTATACGGCTGTCAGTGCTATCGCTCCTCTGATTATTATTGTTGGAGCAACTATGATCAAAGAGGGCATTGAAGATTGGCGAAGGAATCAACAGGTACTAAATTCTGTCTTCTACTTTATCATCATAGTGGTTTGTGAGCTTATTTTATTGAAAGTGAGGTTCTTGAACCTTTTTGTCTACACGCTGCAGCACAACTGTGTAGATTTGGAACGAATCTGGTTCTCTTTTTTTAATTTGATTTGGAGCAACTTAAAGTATCTGTAAATTCTAGAGGGGATAGCAAGGACCCCATGAATCAAAGAATATCAGTAATTTTTGAAAGAAAATTGTTGTTTCTTGAAAGGTAGAGGGATTGTTAGTTTATAAAAATATTCTCTGTTTCCTTTTATGAAATGACAGTTAGTTTATGGAAAATTCTAGCTATTCTGTTCAGATCCTTACTGTGTCTTGTTTGAAACGGATATAGTTGTTAATGCTATCTCCCTGATTAAATTTAATACTGGTGTTGAAACAGTATAATAATTTTATACAATTAAAGTGTGCTAAAAAAACAGAGTCCTAAAATAATATCTAAAAAAACTTTCCTGCCAAAACTTTTCCTACATTTAAGTCCTGTTGTCTGTGCTAAGATGATTTTGATTTTCAATTTGTTTAATTAAATATTTGTTTGAAATTGAAGTAACAGACCTCTAGTTTTTTATATTAAGAAAAAACTAATGTGCTAATTGTTCAGCATTGTTGGAGTTTACAATCTAGCTAGTGGAATCCTGCAGGATATGGAGGTGAATAATAGAAGAGTTAAAGTGCATACAGGGCATGCAAATTTTGAATATACTGAGTGGAAGAATCTGAAGGTGGGGCATATAGTGAAGGTAATGAAGGACGAATTCTTTCCTGCAGACCTCCTACTACTTTCTTCCAGTTATGAGGATGCATCCTGCTATGTTGAGACCATGAACTTGGATGGGGAGACAAATTTGAAGTTAAAACAAGGGTTGGAAGTAACTTCTTCCTTACATGAGGACTTTCAATTAGGTGATTTTAAAGCAACAATCAAATGTGAAGACCCAAATGCAAATTTATATTCATTTGTTGGGAGCATGGAGTATGAAGAGCAGCAGTATCCTCTTTCTCCTCTGCAACTTCTTCTGAGAGACTCTAAACTTCGTAACACAGACTATATATTTGGAGCTGTCATCTTCACTGGTCATGACACAAAGGTCATTCAGAATTCCACAGATGCCCCTTCAAAGAGAACAAAGGTTGAGAAGAAGATGGATAGGGTTATCTACTTCATGTTTTGTATTGTGTTTCTCATGTCATTTGTTGGATCTATTTTCTTTGGCATTTCAACGAAAGACGACTTGAACAATGGAGTGATGAAAAGATGGTACCTAAGACCAGATGACTCTACAATTTTCTTTGATCCTAAAAGAGCAGCAGCTGCTTCTATATTTCATTGTTTGACAGCCTTAATGTTATATGGTTTCTTCATTCCAATCTCATTGTATGTTTCAATAGAAATTGTCAAGGTCCTTCAGAGCATCTTCATCAATCAAGATATCCATATGTACTATGAAGATGCAGACAAACCAGCCCATGCCCGAACTTCTAACTTGAATGAGGAACTTGGCCAAGTTGATACAATACTTTCTGATAAAACTGGAACTCTGACCTGCAATTCGATGGAGTTCATCAAATGTTCCATTGCTGGGGTAGCTTATGGCCGTGGTGTTACAGAGGTTGAGAAGGCAATGGATAGTGGTTCTCCTTTGGTTGATGATTCAAGGGACTCTCCTGTCAGAAAGGCTCCCATCAAAGGATTTAACTTTACAGATGAAAGGATAATGAACGGAAAATGGTTTAATGAGCCTAATGCAACTGTTATTAAGAATTTTTTTCACTTATTGGCAATCTGCCATACAGCCCTTCCAGAAGTTGATGAAGATACAGGAAATGTTTCATATGAAACTGAATCGCCAGATGAATCAGCATTTGTGATTGCAGCAAGAGAAATTGGTTTTGAATTCTATAAAAGGACTCAGACTAGTTTATCAATCTATGAATCGGATCCAGTTTCTGGTGACAAAACTGAACGGTCAGTTTTTATTAATTCCTTTGTTTCTTTAGTAGCTACAGTTTTTTAATGCTGCATTTTTCAGGGCTAATGATCATAAGATTAAAATTGAATTTTCGCTGAAAAAGGTAGATGCAATTATATATTATTAAGTCTTGTAATAACAACTGCTAATTGCAATAAAAAGTACTTGGAAGTAGCAAACTCTCACTTCTGCTGCTAATCTTAGTGAATAAGTTAGTGTTATAGTTGCGCAGGGATGTGGAGTCTTATATTTATACTTTTAAAATCCTAGAATGACTGACCACGTAGACAATGGTGCTTACGGAATAGGTGAAGTTATGTGTTTTAGATCTGTGTGGACCCCAAATATGTATTAGTATTGTTTTACAACATATAGATGGAGGAAAATAATTCTTTTAGCTAAAATTTAAATGGGCTAGGCCTAAAATGACCCACAATATCTAGCTTTAGGGTGGATGATTTTCCAAGCTTACAAGGAGTATTTTGCCATATTCGAAACCATATGGGACATCTTAATAGTTTGTGGATGACAAAAATGGTTAAAATTTTTGTCCTAGGCATATTTCCACTTGGTAAATTTACTTATTCCATATCTTAACAGTTAAGTGGATAAAGAAAAGGTGGATGAAAAGAATGGTTAAATTATTTTCCCTAGTCATCTTTCCGCTAGGCATATTTATTTATGTTGTAATGGTGTTTGAAATTAGGGATATCACAATATACATGATTACAAATTCTGTTTGATATTTACTAAAATAACTTTTAAAATGTAGTATTCCTAATTCAGGTATTGTTTATTGCTCTTCTGAATCCAAGTAATGCACAATGCATCAAATATACACTAACTAATTTCGTGTTTCAGGACATACAAGCTTCTCAATGTTTTAGAATTCAACAGCTCAAGGAAGCGAATGTCAGTGATTGTGAAAGATGAAGAAGGGAGAATTTTTTTACTCTGTAAAGGTGCTGACAGGTTTGTGATAAACTAACCTGTGACCATAGTATATTGGAGTTCTCACGGTTGCATTTAAACCTATTGTCCCACCTTTTTTTCTTATTTTCATGCAGTGTCATGTTTGAGAGGCTTGCCAAGGAAGGGAGGGAGTTTGAGGAGAAAACATTGGAACATGTGCATGAATATGCTGATGCAGGTTTAAGGACTCTAATTCTGGCATATCGTGAACTTGATGAAAACCAATACAAGGAGTTTGATGATAAATTTTCTCAAGCAAAAAATTCAGTTAGTGAAGATCGGGAAGCAATGATTGAGGAAATATCAGATAAGATTGAAAGGAATCTAATCCTTCTTGGTGCAACTGCTGTAGAGGACAAGCTCCAAGAAGGGGTGAGTAAGGAAAACAAAATGGTTACATACAAATATATGACACTTGGAACCGGACTTGAAATGATGCTTCTCACATTCTTTTATAGGTTCCTGATTGCATTGACAAGCTTGCCCAAGCTGGAATAAAGATCTGGGTTTTAACTGGGGATAAAATGGAGACTGCCATCAATATTGGGTATAATATAGTGATTATTCCCTTTTAGCATTTGCTTCGGAATGAGAATTCTTCTCAAGATGTTTGACATCAATGTACCATTTCAGTTTTGCTTGTAGTTTACTTAGACAAGGAATGAAACAAATTATAATTCAATTGGAAACTCCAGAAATTCAAGCATTGGAGAAGGCTGGAGACAAAGTGGCTATTGCTAAGGTAATATAAATTTCAATCTTGAGTTTTTATTTGTGATGATGTAGGGTGCATTTTAACCAAGTTATTACGTTATCATAATATACCAATAACGTCTTCTTACATGGACAGTTGATGCATCCATTGTATTGCTTTACACAGATGATGATTTGAATTTATATTTCATGGACTACTCCATTCTAGTTTAGCAAACAAACCGTCTTGACGGAGTGATATTAATTCTAATTACAATAACTTCATTTGCATGGCATGGTTGACTATTTTTTGATAAGATAAGATGCAAGGATGATGATGCCTGCATTCTGTTTCTTTCCTTTTGTTTTCACACATTAAAACCTTTCCTTGTCTGGGTAATATGTTGAAATGGAAGGGATTGCTTGGTGTGTAAGCTTGTTAATTAAACCAGAGTTAAAAGTTGAGGTTCTGATATTTTTATACTGATTCATGTATTAGGCTTGTAGAGAAAATATCCGCCATCAAATATCTGAAGCTGCTCAGCAGATTACTGCCTCCAGAGGAACCTCTCAGCAAGCATTTGCTTTAATTATTGATGGAAAATCACTTGCTTATGCTCTAGAGGATGATATGAAGAACTTGTTTCTGGACCTTGCAATTCGTTGTGCATCTGTTATCTGCTGCCGTTCCTCACCAAAGCAGAAGGCACTGGTATGTTTCAATCTATTCTATTTCTTCCACTCTATTTGAAATTATGCCCTCATTCTTGTTTAAATTCTGATAATTCTGGTTAGCATTCAAAAGTAATGATTTATTTATTGGTCCCTCTATTAAAGGTCACTAGACTGGTAAAATCTGGTACCGGTAAGACTACATTAGCTATTGGTGATGGAGCTAATGATGTGGGAATGCTTCAAGAAGCAGATATAGGGATTGGAATCAGTGGCGTTGAAGGAATGCAGGTACTCACCAAACTGATTAACTATTTTGTGTTTTGTTCTTTAATGGATTTTGTTTTCTTCACTTTTTTAAATCCTTCTGTTATTATCGTTCTCCCAGGCGGTTATGTCTAGTGATATTGCAATTGCACAGTTCCGTTATTTGGAAAGGTTACTTCTTGTACATGGACATTGGTGTTACCGAAGGATCTCATCAATGGTATAGTCACTCTTATATCCACTTCTCAACATTCTATTGATCTTGGGGATTTTTGGGAACTTTGAAACAGCCTCTCTAAGTATAGTGGGTACTTTTTAAAAATATATGGTGTTTGGTAACTACCTATATTTAATAAAAATGTTTCTTATGGAAGCCAATTTTGAATCTTCGATATTCCTATTTCTCTCCTTCAGCTAGATCTAAGGGTGGTTTTTTGTTAAATTATATTCTAGGAACCACTCATTCGTCAAAAGGTTGATAAGCATTCTAATTTTTTGAATTTAAATTAGATTACATAAGGTTTGGCTTAATGATCATTTATCTAAATTCAAGTTAAACTTAAAACTAGGTTAAAAATTGTTGGGACATCGCCTGCCTCAATTCTTGCAATTGCTTTCTAGATGAAATTTGACATGATATCAAGTCTTGTTTTGATAATCACATATTCTGTTAGACTAATTTGTTCTTGCAAACATCTGTGGAGGGGGGGGCTGTTGGACAGTCTCACATCTCCTTCATTTAATACCAATTGGTTTTGAGATGAAATTTGACAAAAATAACCTAAATTTATGACTAGATTCTCTTAAGCAATTCTAACATTAAACCAGTTTTACTAGTTGCCAACTGATCCATAGGCCATAAAAGATAATCTGAAACTTTTGGTACTTATATTAACTTGTTTCATTCTTCTTCTGACAGATATGCTATTTCTTCTACAAAAACATCACATTTGGCTTTACTCTATTCTTATATGAGGTGTATGCATCATTCTCTGGGCAACCTGCATACAATGACTGGTTCTTGTCAGTCTATAATGTCTTCTTTTCGTCACTTCCTGTGATTGCTCTTGGGGTCTTTGACCAGGATGTCTCTGCTCGGTACTGTCTGAGGGTAAGCTTACAACAGTCCATCCACCCTACGACATGCAATTGTGTTTCTCTTCTCATGATGATTTTGGAATGAAAATTTTCCTTCATAAAATAGTGTGTTGAGTGATGGAAGAGTAGAGAGAACCCACCGTACAATAGAGATAACAAAACATTGCAATAAGTCATATGATTGCATCTACATTAGACCTAATTCTACATGTTGACCTGATTGATTTTTAGTTTTTACCCTTTCCTAGTGGCTTCAGTTGCATCATGATATTGATATGATAATGAAGGATGCACATTGCAAAGGGTAGCAATAATGTTAAAACAAAGAAGTCACCTTTGTATTAGACAACGTAAATAAGCCCCCTTTTGGCTGTATCCAAAGTAAAACTCAGTATGCATTGATTTACTGCATCTTGGGCTTAGTTTACATCTCTGATGCTCATTCCATGTTGTTTGCATTTGACATGGCAGTTTCCTATGTTATACCAAGAAGGCGTGCAAAATCTTCTCTTTAGCTGGCGGCGAATTTTCAGCTGGATGCTTAATGGCTTTATTAGTGCCATCATAGTTTTCTTTTTCTGCACAAAGGCAATGGAGATTCAAGCCTTTGATGAGGAGGGAAGAACTGCTGGCAGGGATATACTCGGAGCAACAATGTATACTTGTGTGGTTTGGGTTGTGAACTTGCAAATGGCTATTTCTATAAATTACTTCACCTTGATTCAACATATTTTCATCTGGGGTTCCATTGCTCTCTGGTACCTTTTCCTCCTGGCATATGGAGCAATGTCTCCCAAAATTTCCGGAAATGCTTACAAAGTCTTCGTTGAAACTCTTGCTCCATCGCCTTCCTTTTGGATTGTGACATTGGTTGTTGTGATCTCTACACTTATTCCATACTTCTCTTACTCAGCAATACAAATGAGGTTCTTTCCCATGTATCACGAAATGATACAATGGATAAGGCATGAGGGTAAGACAAGTGATCCTGAATTCATCGCTATGATGCGGCAAGGATCATTGCGGCCAACAACTGTCGGTTCAACAGCTCGCTTAGCTGCCAAGGATAATGACTTCAAAGACAGTTCAACTAACCGTAAATAGTATATGTTGACATATTTGTTTCAACAGTCAAATGATGCGTAGTTTGTGTTTACCAGCTTTATTGTGCATAGAGTTACGGAATTGCTTACAGGCTCCTCTGAACCAGAAAGCAATGTTGCTTACATCTACTTCCTTGGTAATGGCATGGTTCACATAACCAAACCATCATTTGGCTGTCAAATTTGACAGATGAATAAAACGTATACCTAATTTTTTGGCCATTTGAGGCTGTAAGTATTAATTTATAGTCTTCTTTTTGTATCATAGATTGTAGCAGTTACCGTGTATAGCTTGAATTCTTTGTAGGATTATATAGCATAGCTTCATATTATAGAAATCAGTTCCTTCATTCCTTTTCAGTAATTCTTCTGTTGCACCTATGATCTTAGAAATGCCTTTATTACTCCTTGATTTTCTTCATTTCTGTTTTCTTCATTTTTTGGAAATAATTGAGAAGTGAAATGTGTGAAATGCTACACATCTTTGTATCTCTAGTTTTTGGGAAGCCTCAAACAGAAGTATGATCAGAATTGTGGCCTGAACTATTTGAATTTTTTATGATCAGAATCATAACAGCTAAATTCCTTCTACTTTTTTTTTCTCCAAACTCTTTCAACCCTCCGCAGCCTTTAATTCTCAGAAATACATTGAACTCTTTCATGCTCCCACTTTATTCGTTCAGCAACTCTGTTCTTTGCATCCACCTTATCAAAACTCTTCATCTGCAAGACCATATCGATTACCTGATTGTTTGTTTTAGATTTTATTATAACTGTCTTTAATAGAATTAATTTGGAATAATTATTGTACTACCCAATACCGAAATATATAGAAGATATATTATAACCAAAATATATGATAATATATTACCCACTTAAGATAGTGAGTATAACCACATGTAGATCTGAATAAGTCAGATTGTGTAGATTTTCGTTACAACAGGTTTAATAGCCCGATACATAATAACAACTTGGATCTAGGCTTAAAAGCCTATAAATAAAATTTTATTTTTTAGGAAGTACTCACTTAATTTTATTACTATTCACTAAATACCTCTTATATATTTCTCTAAGTTCTTACTAGCTTGAGCATTGAAGAATCTTCTGCAGGTGGATCTCTTTTTGGTGCTTTATTCGCAAAGCTTGACAACCATTCTCAAAGAAGCAAGGTCGGTCAAAGCCCGATTTACTCGAAGTCACTCCTAACATATCTCAAAAGATTTTAACTCAATTCATGTAGTACTTACCAGAAGTCATACTATATATCAACCTCATCATATTGCAAGATCGACCCATGGAAACTATTCTTTAAAGAAATGAAGCAGGCTTCCAGAATTCAATTGCCAACATATACGACAAATTCGATAAAGACTTTGAACTTCTACGAAAGCAACATCGCGACGAGATGTGGGCCCATCACGATGAGATGCATGACCTTCAAGAACAAATCATTGTCTTACACCAAGATCGGACCACACATCAGTCCCAGTAGAGTTTGGGCCAGCAAAGTTTGCAACCACAACATACTGAGCAAGTTTCTGAATCTCGCCACATCATCCAAGGAAACCCACCGTACCTCGATTAATCGCAAACACAACAGATTAAGGCCGGTAGTCAATCTCGAGCTCCCAACAAGACTCTCAACTTGGAAAAACTAGAAGACCATCCCCGAGGACCCGACATACATAGAGAATCATGTGAATGCGACTAATAGATGTCCTTTAAAGTAATATTGATGTCTCTGTTGAATGCAGAGATGCAAGCCAACCTAGTCGACTTTCATCCCTTGACATTTAAAGTCAAGAACACTCGGGTCCTCGATAAATGGAAGTGGTCAAATGTTAAAAAGTATGAAGGCTCCTCGGACTCAAAAGCTCAACCTATCTTACTCAGGCCAACCTTTTTTTCGAGGATGTCGGAGTACATTGTCGATTGTTTCCCACCATTCTCAAGGGAACAACTCTAGAATAATACTACTCTTTGCCTTAAAACTCCATTTATTCCTTTGATACCTTTTGTGCAAGGTTTTTAGCTTGATTTGTTTATAGCAAGTCGATGGTTGCATAATCCAACGTTTCACCTACGACGATTTTGAACCCTTGGGACAATTCATCACCAGGTTCTCCAAAGCATATTTGAATATTCCAAATTTGGATTCGATATTAGCCATGTATTATCTCATGGTCGAATTGTGTTCATGGAATTTGCTAGACTCTTTGTATGCCAACCCTCCCACCAATATAGAGATGCATTGTGAGCCTAAATAGCCAGGTATGTCAGCATTGAAGAAAACTAGGAAACCAGGAAAAGGGTGAAGGCTCCATCCACAAAGGCAACAACCACTGCTTCAACCTTCAAGAAGGAGCGTGTTAGTAAATACGAAAATTACACCTCTCTTAATGTTAGTCGAGATGTTATAATTCAAGAAGCATGTAATCTCAAGCTAGTCTAACTTCCTCAACTCACGCCTTCTCTTCCCTTTGCCTACCCAATCAAGTGATGCAGTTACCATTAGAACTAGGTCATGCCCTAAAAGAATGTTACAAATTCCATGACTTATTGAGGAGCTTGTCCCTTTAGGAGCCTTGGGTCTTTTTGTCTGTAACAGTCAGGCTAAACGAGGATGTGGGCGCAAAGGATGGCGTGGTAGGGGTTAAGGCCTCGACTTCTGAGGTGGACATCATCAAGAGCAAACAACAACACCTCAGTGTCATCCTGAACTAAAGCAGAGGGGGAGTAATCCTAGCAAAATCCCATTGAGGTCAGAGGGACCATCAACACAATAGCCGGGGGATTTGCTAACGAAGGTAGTTCTAGCTCAGCAAAAGAAGAGGCATCTCCGAAGCATCAACTCAGAGAGCATGTTGCCACTCCGATCCCTTTTGCCCATCACTTTTACGGATGTAGATTTTTGTATCAATGAATTCAATCAAGATGACCCAGTTGTTGTCATTGCTACCATAGCTAACTGATGGGTTCGCAAAGTTTTGATTGATTAGGGAAGCTCCACAAATGTACTATACTAGTTGACATTCCAAAATCTTGATACTCCTACTTTGCTCATTAATTCTTAATTGGATCCTTCATTGGGGTTCGCGGGTGAACGAGTGCACATAATGACTATGAAAATCCCTGTTGAGGATGGTATGATTATTATGGTGAAAGTCGATCCTAAAGCAATTCGAGAATGTTACGCTCAAAGCCTCAAAGTAGCCCTATAGTTGATTAAAGCTCATTCCAATGATAATGTCACCCAGATTGACTTGACATTAGAGTTTCTTGAAGAATGTGATATTATTCAACAGTGTCACAACATTGAATAGGTACTTCACACTTCCGTAGAAGAAGAGATGGATCTTGACCCAATGTTGAGTTCGAAGAAAATCACCCTACTTGTAATGAGCCCATGGTACAAGTTTAACTTGGTTCTCAATATAATCAATTCACAAGGGTGGGTAAAACCATCAACCAATTATTGAGGAATGAGATTGAATGTGTTCTTGTTGCCAATGCATACTTATTTGCATGGAGCTCAACGAACATGCCTGGAATCGATCCAAACTTCATGTATCACAAGCTCGCAAGGCTTTTTTAGGCAAAATGCGTTGCTCAAAGAAAAAGAAAGCTCGAGGAGGAGTGATGTGTTGTAGTGGATCACAAACTCAGTCAACTGTTAAAAGCTTAGTTCATCCAAGAATGTGTATACCATGTGGCTAGCTAATGTGATAATGGTAAAAAAAAATCGAATGAGAAATGAAGGACGTGCACCTACTACACTGATATGAAAAAGACAAGTCCCAAAGACACATCCATTACCGAATATAGATAGGCTGGTGGATAACACAACGAGGTACAACTTGTTCAAGTTTTAAAACGCATATTCTGAACACAATCAAATCAAAATGTACCACCCATCTAACAAAGATAAAACGACATTCATGATAGAAAGAGCTAATTACTACTATATGGTCATGCCATTTGGCCTTAAAAATATCAAAGCTACATATCAACGTCTTATGGATACAATTTTAAGAACCTTATGGGCAACATCATGGAAGTTTATGTTGATGACATAATGATAAAGTCAACTATGGATAAGGATCATTTGTCCATTTGGAAAGAGTATTTTGCAAGGGTAGAGCAAATATAATGCGCCTAAACCCTAAAAAATGTTTCTTCGAGTAGGCGAAGGAAAATTTTTGAGGCTCATGATAACACAAAGGGGAATCAAAGCCAATCCAAACAAGTGTGAAACCATTTTAAACATTAGGAGTCCAAGTTGTTTGAAAGAAGTTCAATACTTGAATGAGATGCTTGTGACTCTCTAAAGGTTTCTTCCTAAGCTCGCCAAGAAAGCCAAACCACTATCTAGATTGTTGAAAGGTGCAAACTTATTCGAGTGTGACAAGAAGTGATAGGAAATGTTTCAAAATATCAAAAGAGATATTTCCTCTTTGTCTATATTGGTAAGTCCACCACCTCACTCAACTCTCATATTGTATTTGGCAATGTCTCACTCAGCTGTAAGCTCAGTTGGTATATAAAGACAGAAAGAAACAACTCGTATATTTCACTAGTTAGACTACACAATCGGCCGAAGAAAGGTACATGGTTATTGAAAAGCTCATGTTATCTATCATCTTCTTGGCATGAGGGGTCAAACACTATTTTCGAAGCTTCAATATTACAGTACGTATCGACTACCCTATAAAGCATGTGGTATAAAAGCTAGATCTTGTTGTTAGGATGATGGTTTGGACAATCGAGTTATTTGAGTTCGGACTTAGATACGAGAGTAGAGGATCAATGTATATATTATAACCACAATATATGAAGAATATATTATAACCACAATATATGAAGAATATATTACCCACTTCAAATAGCAAGGTATAACCACTTGCAATTCGAATAACTCAAATTTGATCTAAAACAAATTTTTGTTACAATAGATTAACAACGCAATACATAATAACGACTTTGACCTAGGTCCAAAAAAGCTTATAATTATAGTTTTATTCTTTAAGAAGTACTCACTCAATCTCATTACTATTTATTAAACATCTCTCATATATTTTTCTAAACTCTTACTAACTTTAGCGTCGAAGAATCTTCTACAGGTGGATCTCTTCTTAATGCTTTATTAGTAAAACTCGACAATCATTCTTGAAAAGGATCATAATCGATCAAAGCTCAATTTATTTAAAGTCTCTCCTAACACACCTCATAAGGTTTCAACTCAATTTCGATAATAACAATTAGATATACTGATATGTATATTCAAATTGATATTACTAAAAAAATTTACATTAAGATATATGTCATATCATGAAGAAATTAAGAAATATAACCAAAACACCTCTATATGTTCTCCAACATTTCTACTATCCTCTACATAGGTTTTTTTCCAATTTATTTATTCATAACACTTCCATCTCCTCTTTATTCTCATCACTTTCTTAAAAATATAAAGAGGTATATTTGAAAGTAAGGTTTTAAGGAAAAAAAAAAAAACAAAAAGAATTAAGACAACTCTTTCTTTTTAAAAGGTTAACTCTTTATTCTATATGTCATGTATAAGAGTTCTTTTACTTATGTTTTGAGATACTTTCTTATTATATAAGTTTATTAATATTGTAAATTAAGGGTAAAATTTAGATTTTCTTTTGTAAATATATGTATAAATATATTCTTACTTTTTTTATTTATTTTTATTTATTAAGTTATATATTGGGATGTTACATATGGTTTAGTGAGCTGACATGAATAATATGTAAAATAGATGAAGTTAGGTCAAAAAAACTAGAGACCTAAATTAGGCTTTTTCTTCATGTACATCCATAATTTTAAAAAAAAATGACCATTCTACTCTCACATTACTGACTTTCATACTATCTATAAATATTTTGGAACAATATTTTTTGGAATTTCTCGAATATAATATTTTGGAATAAAATTTTTAAGATAAAATTTTTAGAATAAGATTTTTGAAATATAGGAAATGTATTTCGGAATGAGCTTTTTAAGAAAGGATTTTGTTCTCACAAGAGACCGGTTGACTCCAGCAACAACAATGTCTTCTGCAATTGTTCCTTCCGCTTGCTACTTGACACCGACTACTCCAATATCCAACGTCTTGGGAGGGGGTCCTCCGATGCTCAAGTCAATCTAAGGCAAGAGTGTGCAGGGGATATGAATCAAAGTTTAGAAGTACCTTTTGTGTGGTGATTGAGCATATATTTATAGGCGTCGTAGTGGGCTTAAAGAGTTGAGCCCATTTTGATGTATTCTGTTACTCTGTTAAGATTTTATAATAGAATCGGTTACCAAATACTATTTGTTATTTACTTATACTTACCTTTGCTATATTTTGTTTGAGGGGTTGCCACGTGCCATGTATATATTACTTATTTGTGGAAATTGGTAAAACTGATTATCCAATATATGATAACGACCCGATCGAGATGGCTATTCCGGTCGGTCCATACAATACATAGGCTCCTCAAGTCCTTGAGGGCACGTAGTAGCTGAAAAGAACTTAATAAGTCCCGACCAGCCGTCCATGATGAGGCGTTGGTGCTACGTCCATTTTGCCGACCATGAAATGGTTGATAAATTTGAATTCCTGCACTTTTTCTTGATTATTGCGGATCTGCGCCTGATTTGACAGGTCGTTAGATTTGAGCCGTTGAAGGCTTGCAGATCGTGCGGTTGATAAACGGTCGCGTCACGGTTAGGTTTTGGCTATAAATAGCCTTCGACCTCGCTATTTTTGCTGTCATTTTCACCTGCTAAGCTGAGTAGCTCTGCCAAGTATCTGGTCGTTCACTTATTGTCTCGAGGTAACCATGGCTTCCTACTCTCTTCATTCTTATTTTGTTTCTGAATCTTCTCAGGCTGCCTCAATCTACCGTAGAGGTGCGGCCGAGCAGGAGATCAGTCCTATCGGGGATACATCTAGTAGTTTTAGCTCTAGCGACTTGACTAGCGGGTTCGCTCAGGGGAGCGACAGGGTAGTATTAGATGAACCGACTATAGTAAATAAAGTAGAATCCCCGACCTCCAGTAAAAACGTGGAGAAAGTTAACGAAGTTAACCCTCCCGATGGTGACTAACATCTAAAACTACCCACTCATCTCGGTCGGGTCGTTATGATATAGTGGATAATCAGTTTTACCAGTTTGCACAAACAAGTAATATATACGTGGCACATGGCAACCCCTCAAACAGAATATAACAAAGGTAAGTATAAGTAAATAACAAATAGTTTTTGGTAACCGATTCTGTTATAAAATCTTAACAGATTAACAAAATACATTAGAATGAGCTCAACTCTTTAAGCCCACAACAACACCTATAAATACAGGCTTATTTACCACACAAAAAGTACTTCTAAACTCTGACTTATATCCCCTACACACTCTTGTCCTAGACTAATTTGAGCGTCAGAGTGACTGCAGGACCTCCTTCCTGGGATGTTGGATACTAGAGTAGTTAGTGTCAAACAACAAGCAAAAAAAGCAATTGTAAAATACATTATTGTTGCTGGAACTGACCGATCTCATATGAGAACAAATTTTAATAACATATGAACAACATTTGGGAACAAATATTTCAGAACAAACTTTCTAAAATATATGAGATGAGTTCCAAAACAATATTTCTGGAACAATATTTTGAGAAAGAAAAACAAAAAAGCTTTGCAGAACATATGAGATATGTTCTAGAACGAACTTCGTGAAACAAGCAACTCTCTCTTTTTCATCTTACTTTCAAAAAGTAACGAAAGTGCAGCGGAAAAGAAGACATAGGGGTTTACAATGGTTGTATGTAATTGTAATAATGGTGGGGCCAACAACGTTATGCATAGAGAGAGTATTTTAATATTGTTGTTATTAGTATAGGGTGCAAGAAGTAATAAGGGAGGTATAGGAAGAACGAAAAAAGCCTAATTAACATGGTTCAAATTCGGCCTAAACAAGTTTGGGCAAATTCTTTCGGCACCTCCTTAGTGTTTTTTGGACCTCTATAGAAGAAGGGAATGATGGTTTTACCCTCAGCTTCATCTTCTCTATTGAGCACTCCGTTCTCTTCTTAGTCGCAACACCACCCCACCTCCAATAACACCACCCCACCGTAGTAGCTCCCCAACTCCAATAATTATAATGTTAAAATTAAATAAAAACTATTTTATTAAAATATATGCATACATTAAAAATTATATACCAAATCACTTCATCTAAAAATTAAAATTAATTTTATTTATGTGTTCGCGTAGTCTGATAATAGAATATATGTAATAGAAATTAAATAAAATATAAGACTTTATAATATATTTCTTTTCATCACAAATTAGTGGCAATTAAATTTTAAATAATAAAAAAAAAATTATTATCAGAGCCTGGTTTCGATCCAGGGACCTGTGGGTTATGGGCCCACCACGCTTCCGCTGCGCCACTCTGATAACTGATGTTAACTATAGTTTCTTTGCTATTTGTATTTGTTTCTCAACAATTTGATTGTGATATTTCTGCGTTGTTCTCGCTGATTCAACGGACACCTTCTTCAACTCGCGGTATGCTGAACGGCATCCTCTCGTCCTCCGTCTGCCGTTTAGCATTCCATGAGCGTCGTTTCCTCAGCCATTTCATTTCCGATGACCTATACGACCCGCCGTTTTCCCCTTCCCCCAAACCCCTCAAACCAAACAACAAAAAGAAGGATTCCCAAAACGGAGCTCCCAAAAAAAACGGAGCCCCAAAATTTCCTGTTAAATCGAACCTCCCATTCGACTTCAGATACTCTTACTCCGAGACCAACCCTTCCGTTGGGCCCATCAGTTTTCGCGAATCGCCCAAGTTCTCCCCGTTTGGGCCTGGCCGGCTCGACCGGACGTGGAACGGCATTTATGCTCCGGTTCGGAGTGAACCGGACTGGAAGAGGGTAGATGAGGAGCGAAACCGGGTTCTCGGAGCGCCGCTCAGTGAGGATGAGGTGGCCGAGCTCGTCGAACGCTACCGTCACAGTAACTGTGCTAGGCAAATCAATTTAGGTATTTCTTAATTTTCTCTCAACTATTTTCAATTTTTCACGAGGAAAAACAAAAGTAAAAGACTTTTGAAAAAAATTAATTGTTTTTGTCTTTATTTTGTTATCAATTTTTTATGGTTGTTCCCGTTATTTATACTTCTGGGTTAACACTATACTGGAGATGCTCGTGTAAAATCACTAAAATGAGTTTACTTTTAATTCTGGCAATTAATTAATTAGAAGTTTATTCTTTAAATAATTATTACTAAAAGGGTCAATTTTATCATACATAAGATTGTTTGAAAAATCTGAAGAGTATTCACACAATTTCCAATGTGGTAGGTGGTTATTTTGTTCCCTAAATACATAAACTAGTGAGTGACGTTTTATACTATGAAAGAACGAAAATTTTGATTTAGGGATCTATTTGAAGTTAAATCTTGTTCTTTGAGATAGTTTAATACTAAGTTCAAATATATTTATCAAAAACTTTTGAAGTACTTTCTTTCAACTTCAACTTTAAATAGTTTTTATACGTAAATAGGTCAAACACTACCTCTGTGAGTTATAACTCTTCACTGTTCTATCTAAAGAGCATTCAGAGAAGATAATTTATTTATATAAATCGATGAGTTGTTATGTAATTACCTAATGATGTTTGTGTTGTTCAAGGAAAGGGTGGAGTCACTCACAACATGTTGGATGACATCCATAACCACTGGAAGAAGGCTGAAGCTGTGAGGATCAAGTGCTTGGGTGTGCCAACTCTTGACATGGACAATGTTTGCTTCCACCTTGAGGTCAACAATACTGTTCTGCACTTTTAGATGATTGATCATTGTAACTTAGACTCTTTTAATGCATTTACTTTCCCCTGATGTGTGTTGCTGTGTCCACAGGACAAGTCTTATGGGAAAGTTATCTACCGCAACATTAATATACTGCTTCTGTACAGAGGACGAAATTATGATCCCAAGAACCGTCCAGTTATTCCTCTCATGCTGTGGAAGCCTTATGCACCAGTATATCCTAGACTTGTGAAGAATGTGATTGAGGGTTTGACATATGAGGAAAAAAAAGAAATTAGAAACAAAGGATTGAACTTAGATCCTCTCATTAAACTAAGTAAGTGAATCATTCGGCACCAAAGGTTGCTTTTTGGTTCTAATCAAGCTTAAAGTAGTATTGGGTTGGTACATATGCTAATCTGTGATTTCAATATTCAGCTAGAAATGGTGTGTATGTGAATGTGGTGGCGAGGATGAGGGAAGCTTTTAAGACTCAGGAGGTTGTGAGACTGGACTGTACCCATGTGGGAACCAGTGACTGCAAAAAGATTGGAGTGAAGCTAAGGGTATATCTAATTGTCTATAGAATCTTGATAAAATTCACTGATTTCCTTTTTTTTTTTTTTCCTTCTGTCTAATGTTGAGATAAATAGTGCATGTAGTGCTTAAGCTTTGAATGCGGTTCTGTTACTGCAGGATTTAGTGCCATGTGTCCCTATCTTGTTTAAGGATGAGCAGATAATCCTCTGGAGAGGAAATTTCAGTGAAGAGCAACCTCGAGATTCACAATGTCAGCAACTAATACAAAGTTGATCTTCATCGTTATTTGAAATTACAGTATGTATGGCCCTGATAATTTGACTAAAGGACTTGGTTTTGAATGAGGTTTTCACTCACATTTGTATTCATCAAATAATAGTTGAATGCTCAAGTCCATCTGCAGGGGAAAAATGCACTGTTTACAATTGAAATCCCCAAATCAACATGCAACACCTTGAAAACCCAATGGAAAGTAAGAAATCTGTGAAGTAGAAGGTGTAACTGATAGCTTCGAAGTACATGGGAAAATCCACATGTGCATGGAACCAAACATGCCATTGGTAGGTGCCCTCACTGTCATTCAGGTTGTCTGAATTTTGTAGTTGATGGTTTTTATATGTGATAGTTGATTATTCAATATGTTTTAGCTACTCTGCATATACAATGTGCAGTGCTTTCAGCATCGTCTTGCATCCCTGCAATACGGGGTTAGATCGTAGACGGGGAATGTTGTATGTTAAGAAAAACTGTTTATGATGCCGAGTATGAAACAACCTATTTGTTTTTTACTGTTTTTGTGCACTTAGGTGCAAAAGACAGTACGTACTGCTACGCCAACATTCTGGTATTATGTAATAAGCATCAACTATGTGCAGTGAGGAATCTGCAAAATTTTTTTAATAAGAAATAATCTATAATAGTTTTATAAAAGTAAGATGGTTTTATAGAACATATAAAATCGTAAAAGAATAACCTTTTTTATCCCATTAATATTGTATTTTCTCATGTGGCGTTGTATAGAAGAAAAAGAATCCTAGGGTAGCTTATATGAGGCTAGAAAGAAAGCTTTTAATAAAGACAAAATTTAAAATTCTTCTAAGCTATTCTTGATATCAATAGAGGTCTACATTTAGGGAGTCAATCCCTAAGGACATTTGTCCCTTATTCTAACAAATCTCATTGAGAGAGTGATAACCAAGAATTAGGTGTAATCCTTTTAACCATATGGACTTTGGATTATTGCATTCTGCGCTTACATATTTTAAAGTTGCACACCCATAAAATTTGAAACTCCAATTTTACTTCTCTGAAATTTGTACTCTGGAATGTTATTTGGAATAGATTACTCTCTGAGAAACAACCAGCTCAAGCTCAACGATCCAACCTTAAATCCAAGCCTACCCTCAAACAAAAGAATCCACCACCAACCAAGAAATCCAAATCATTCATCCCCATGCCACTCACTCCTAGTAAGGATGTCTTGCTGTTTGTGTAATCTCCTGTTCTGTTCTTTCACGGAAGAGGTAGAGATGGACAGACTTTGTGAATAGTCCTAATAGATGCAGTTGGAAGCTGGATTTTAACAAGGTATACAAAATGAAGAGTTTCTTCAACGCATCGCGGATGCAATGGAGTGACAACCATGATTCAAATTCAAGAGCTTCTTAAGTCTAATGATGTACCTTGTTATACATTGATATCAGTTGCAAGCAAGTCTTCCCCTGAGAGAACCTCAAATGCCTTTGAAACCTCAACATCATACAACCCGAGCCTTTCGAGCAATTTTCACATACATCATGCATATTCAAAATGGCACTGACCCACCAAAGTCTCTCTAGCCTTCGAAACCATTCTTTCGGACTTTGACCACCCGACCAAGTTCATAACTACACCACCTTCATTACCATTACCCACAATCACCTTTGACCCTACATTTTTTTCCATCCATACTTTCAACCTCCCCCTCTTAAGCCAATGTCAAACACAACAACTGGCATGATCAATAAAGTTGTTCATATGGTCATTGATGTTATTTCTATGACAATTGCAATCCCATGGAAGCAACTAAGAATGAAACTATGATTGATGTTAAAATCATACTTATTGAATTGAGATTCAAATTGTGAATCGTTTTTCGATTAAAAAAAATCGTGAATTGAATCTTACTATGAATCGTAAGATACATGATAAATAAAATATGATATTTTTAAATAAAAATAAGTGATATATAAAAATTAAATATAATGATAAAAGAGATATATTTTCTTTTCAGAATTGTACTTAATAAATATAAAAATTTAAGTCACATTTACGTCTTCTTCTTTAATACTGGACCTTGTCAACACCTAATTTCGTTCGAATAAATAAAATCTATTTCAAAATAAAAAATATATATTTCTAATTGTTTTAAAGAAAATTCAAAAAAATTATTATTTAATCAAATTTAAATTTTTGTTGTTAAAATATGTGTTAGAAAATCAATAAAAATTTCTTTGTAAATTCTATTCTTCTCCTATTTTCAAAAAAATTAATAATAATAACAACAACAAAACACAAAAATTGTGGATCAATGGAAATTGCCACCTCTGGGTCAGCCCTCATCACTTTTCACACCCACACAACATCCTTCACAAATGCAAACACAAACACCGTCTTATCTTCTTCAACCCTTTGCACGTAAAGTCCAAGCTTAACCCTCTTCCGTCCCACACAACTCTTTTTCTCCCATGCCTCTGCCACCACCCATAACCATCCGAAACTTCCCTGCCACTTCCAGCGTATCACCAAGCCACCATCTTCTCCACTCGTCCCCAACCTCTCTTTTCCTTGCCTCACAAACCCACAGAACCCAATTTCACCACCCTAGCAGTACACATTCACCTTCGCAAGCTAAGCTTTGCTCGCAAACGTCATCAAGCCATCTTCCACAGCACTCTGTGGTGCTTCCTATCATGTCTCACCATGTTCTACATCATCTTCCTCTCTCTCTATCCCTCTTCACCATGCCTTCCAATCTTAATCGCCATGCCATCATCACATCCCCCTCTGCACCTTCAGTTTCATGTTCCTGTGCCACTGAAACACACCCTAACTCCCCCCACCTTACGTTCCTAGTCATGCAAACTCATTATCAGCTGCATTCTCTCCCCCAACCTTGACATCACACCCCCTCTGTGCCCAAAACACCTAGTGCCATGTATTCCCCATACCTCCACCACCACCAAGCCATAATATGCACTTTCAAAGCCACATAACAAAACTCACCGTCACCTCCCTGCCATGCATGTCACCTAACCTCACCCTAAACATCACCAAATCAAACCCCCACCATGGCGTCACCACGCATGCATCCTGACACAAAGTGCCCCAAGTGTCTTGCGCCCCACACGCTACCTTTCACCATGTGCCCCTCCGCAACAAAAAAAAAAACAGCACCAGACCCGCATCGTGCACTTCCACTCACCCTCAGAGGCCACCCTTCGTCAACTACCCTACACCTCCATGCTACCATATAAGTTTCCCACCAACGATAGCCACCGCCACTCTCATCTTCTCTCCAAACCAAGTCTTTATCCTTCACTGCCTGCTCATGCATAAGAGAGATCCTCCTTCTCTCTCTCGTTCACCAGACACCTCCCTCTAAGGCCACCATCAACTTCTACACGCCGCCGGGAAGCCACCGTACCCTCCATCCCACGACGCTGCCTCCAAATGCCCTCACTCCCTCATCTCCCCATGGCCTCTTACTTCTGTAGCAACCACACTGCCAGGGGCACCTCACCTTCACGAACCTAATTTCACCACCCTAGCTATACATCTTCACCTCCGCAAGCTAAGGTTTACCCACGCGTCGTCAACATAGCCACCCAAACAGCACCTCCTTTTAGCCTCCACACTGCTGTCGTTCGAAACCACCTCCACCGCTAACTCTTGCTATGCTTCCTTCCACCTTGTCTTCCCTCTTACCCTCAAGCACTACAAAGAGCCCAAACCGTGAGCAATAAACGCCACCCTACAAGCACCATACCCCTACGCACCTCCAGATTCCACGTAACAACCAACCCTAAGGAGCCACCACCACTTAATGCTTCACCTCCATGAACCCCTGCATACCTTATAGCAACCAGTTCCACCCTTCATCCCCAACCTCCAAATAACCACCATGCGTTCCACCTCTCTTCACCATGCCTACCTCCAAACCTCTCTTCTTCAACCCCTAAAAAACCTCTTAAC
>Ga0123340_1000399_pt1 | contig 27612 bp, 19 predicted proteins | sample SirMexnodulemix_FD_89961 | JGI IMG/M metagenome (GOLD analysis project Ga0123340, IMG submission 89961) | Root nodule microbial communities of legume samples collected from Mexico - Siratro Mexico nodule mix | ecosystem: Host-associated > Plants > Roots > Nodule | place: Mexico: Nepantla...
ATTTCTGTTACAACTAAAATACAGTTATTGCTGTTACAACTGAAACCTTTGACTGGGTCAAACTAACAGTCAAATTCAATCGATTGAATGGTTTGTTCAATTAATTGAATTGTGACAGCTAAGTTGTTTTTAAAACTAATTTGGGTATTTAAAGGAATGCGTATTATCATTTTCAGTTAACATAAACTTTCAAAAAGCCTTCTTTGAGATTTTTTTCTAAGAGAGATATTGCCCCTTTTGTGCGATCATCATTTTGGAAAAGCTTTTCGAATCAAGAAACCTCCAAGAACGTGAATCTTTAAAGCATCATTGAAGTGAGGTTCTTGCTACTTTGGTTCTGGACCAAAGCTAAGTCTTCTACACCTGATCTTCATTCTTTGTAATCTGTTTTGTGTAGAAGTACTTGTAATCTTTTCTGATCCTGTTGATCTGTAATCTGTTTGCTGTTTTCATTTACTGGGTTTGTAATTGAGTTGGTGCAGTGGGTTTCTGCACTGGTCTGACATCTGCTGAGGGGTTCAGTAGAGGGTGAGTACTGCTGGGAGTAGTGTTGCTTGCGGACTTCAAGTGTTGTGGTACAATGGGTTTCCGCACTAGTTACACACTAGCTGAGGGCTTCAGTGAGGTGTGGGTTTATTGCTGGGAGCAGTTTGTAACTTGCGGGGAGCAAGGGTTGTAAACTGATCTTGTGATCTATTTAGTGGAAATCTTTGCTAGTTTGCAAAGGACTGGACGTAGCCCTTGTGGAAGGGTGAACCAGGATAAAAATTCTATGTTATTGCTTTTCTACCTACTCTTCTTGATTTCCTTTATTCAACTGTTGCAATCTTTTAAATTGATTGGATTAAAATCTGATCATATAGTTGATTATTTTCTGAACATCTGATTTCATATATCTGAATCAACTGTGTTTCTAGATTGTTTTAATCTACTGGACTGTCTTTAATCATATTGAATCTGGGTTAAAACATTTCTACACTGAAACTGTTTTTCTGGGTTTATATTCAATAATTTCCGCTGTGCACAATTGATTGTTTACTGGACAGTCCAGAATTACAAGAGTTAATTGATTGAATCAAGAATTTTCATTCTCTACTTCAAGAACAAATCAGATTTGCGAAAAGATTTTGAAAGTTCAATTCACCCCCCTCTTGAACTCGGTCTAAACCTTATTTTACAAAGGTGTTGGTACTATTCATCTCCTTCCTTCATTTTCTATTGATAATATTGTCTATGTCCTTGGGTCTCCCTTTAACTTATTCTCTATTAGTCGTCTCACTCGTTTCCTTTATTGTGTCATTTCTTTTACTAAAGATTCTTTATTAGTCGTCTCTCTTGGTTTTTCTTTTACAAATTTTTCCTCCCTTTTAGACTCTGACTTGAAATAAGTCGAAGTTCATACTCTAACTCCTATTCCAAGCTAGAGTCTAAAAACGAGGGAAAATTTGTAAAAGAAAAACTAAGAGAGAATCCCAGCAAGGCCATAGTACAAAAGAGTGGAAAAAGAAGAGAAGAGCCTACATCCTCTAATCGATCTAGTGATATCAAATGTTTCAAGTGCATGGGTCGAGGCCATGTGAAATCCTAGTGTCCTTCTACGAGGACTATTCTATTGAGAGGCCAAGACCTATATAGCGGTGAGGAAGAGAAGAATGTTGAGAGCACTAGTGAAGAGTCTGACTAGGAGTAAAAAGAGGATGATTTTTCTCATGAGGGTGAATTATTGATGATTAGACGAACCCTCAATAGCCAACCTAGCCCACAACCCGAGTCACAGAGAGAGAACATCTTCCATACAAGACGCAAAATTCCTGAAAATGTATGTTCTCTCATTATTGATAGCGGGTCATGTTGTAATTGTTGTAATGCTATGATGATTGATAAATTGAAACTTGATTTATTACCCCACCAAAAACCTTATGAACTGCATTGGAATAATGATAGGGGCGGACATTAATGTTAAAAACCAAGTGAAGGTCAAGCTCTTTGTAGGAAACTATGCTGATGAAGTTTTGTGTGATGTAGTTCTTATGGAAGCTTGCCAAGTTTCTGAAGACAATGGAAAGTTGATATGATGGTCTTACCAAAGAAATTACCTTCACCCATAAACATTAAAAGTTTATTTTTCATCCTTTGAGTCCTACTCAAGTGTTGGAGGATAAAGTCCAAATGAAAAAGAAATTAAAACTAAGTCTTAAAGATGAGTTTGAGGTGTGGGAGCTAGGTGTTCCTTCCCACGAGGTCACTCAGAAGGAGGCTTTCTTGACTAAAAATTCTTTAAAACATTGTCTCCTTACTGAGCAACCTCCATACCTCTTGTTGTATAAAGGAACACTCACATGTGCACAGTCTGGTTCTGTCTCCACAAGTCGCAAAACCTTTTAAATGAATTTGATGATGTATTTCCCAGTGATGGTCCTACGGGATTGCCATCATTTCTCATCAAATTGATTTCGTTCAGGGTGCTAGTCTGCCCAACAAACGGGAATATAGAATGAATCCGGAGGAGGCCAAGAAGGTAGAGCCAGGTTCAAGAATCTAAACAAGGGTTGGGTTCAAAAGAGTCCTAGCCCATGTGCCGTGCCAGTTTTTTTGGTGCCCAAAAAGGATGGTAAATGGTGAATGTGTTGTGACTGTCGTGCAGTCAATAACATAACTATTAAATGCAGGTAATCGATCCTTAGACTTGACGATATGCTTGTTGAGTTGCATGGGTCCATCATGTTTTCTAAATTTGATCTAAAAAGCGGATATCACTAAATTAGAATCAAGGAGGGTGATGAGAGGAAAATTGCTTTCAAGACCAAATTTGGACTATACGAAAGGCGCCTAGCACTTTCATGAGGCTTATGAATCATGTCCTTAGGGATTGTATAGGAAAATTTGTTGTAGATTATTTTGATGACATTCTTGTATTTAGTACTAGTGTAGAGTCTCATATACACCATCTTAGGGAAGTTTTGTTATACATGGTGCCGCTCTTAATTATCCCACCTATGATAAAGAACTCTATGCTTTAGTAAGAGCTCTTCAAACTTGGGAACACAACCTTGTGTCCCAAGAGTTCATTATTCATAGTGACCATGAGTCACCTAAATATTTGAAAGGTCAACATAAGTTAAATAAAAGACATGCAAAGTGGATGGAATGTTTTTGGAACAATTTCAGTATGTAATTAAATACAAGAAGGGCAAAACAAATATTGTGGTTGATGCATTGTCTCGGAGACATGTATTATTTTCTAAATTAGCAGCCCAAATTCTTTGATTTGATAACATAACTGAATTATACACTCAAGATCCTAAATTTTCATATATCTTTGCCAAATGTCAACAAAAACCTCAGGGAGGATACTATGTAATTCAAGGGTATCTCTTTAAAGAGGGAAAATTATGTATACCCCTTGGTTCACAAAGAAAGCTCCTTATAAAAGAGTCACATGAAGGGTGTTTTATGGGGAATTTTGGGATAGAGAAAACTTTGTGCATATTGAGAGAAAAATTCTTCTGGCCACACATGAGACAAGATCTGTAGAGGTACTGTAACAAATGTATTGCTTGTTTACAAGAAAAATCTAGAGTCATGCCTCACAGTCTGTATACCCCATTACCTGTTGCTTGTGTACCCTGAGAGAATATCAATATTGATTTTATCATTAGTCTACCTAGAACACGTGGGGTTTGATTCTACTTTTGTAGTGGTGGATCATTTTAGTAAGATGGTACATTTTTTTCCATGCCACAAAGTAGATGATACAAGCAATATTTCTAAGCCCTTCTTATGGGATGTGGTTAGACTTCATGGTTTGCCCAAAACCATAGTGTCAGATGGAGACCCAAAGTCGTTAATCATTTATGGAGAAATCTTTACGGAAGATTAGGGACTAAACTTAATTTTTCTACTTCATATCATCCTCAAACGGATGGACAAACAAAAGTTGTTAATAGGTTTGTATCCACAATGTTGAGGGTTATCTTGAGGGGTAATCACTAATCATGGGATGAGTATCTTCCTCATATTGAGTTTGCCTACAACAGAGTAGTTCACAAGACTACTCAACTTTCACCATTTGAGGTTGTATATGGTTTTAATCCTCTCACTCTAAAAGATTTAATACCCTTGCCCAATCCAACTAATTTTATCCATAAAAAAGGGGCATCAAGGGCTTTGTTTGTGCAGAAATTACATGAGAAGGTTAAAAATCAAATACAACAACAAAGTGAAAAATATGCTAGGTAAAACAATAAGGGGAAGAGAGAAATAATTTTTGAAGAAGGAGATTGGGTTTGGCTTCATTTGAGAAAAGACTGATTTCCAACCTACAGAAAGTCAAAACTCAGTCCCCATGGTGATGGACCCTTCAAAATCCTGAAGAAAATTAATAATAATGCTTATCAATTGGACCTAGGTGATGAATATGGTGTAGACACTACCTTTAATGTAACTGATTTGATTCCTTTTACAGGTAGTAATGATGAAGAGGTAGATGAATCAGATTTAAGGTCAGATGATAGAAAAAAGGCTCAAACAAGCCCCAATCACAAGGGTCATGCTCAGACACCTTGAAGCCCATGGAGAGTCAGAAGCACCTAGACAGATCAAGATGTTGACTATTCTGAGCTTTTAGGAACATTTATTAAAATTGTAAAAAGTAGTATAGTAAAATTTCTTTCTTGTAAAATGAACCCTATGTGCCTTAGGGTTAGAAAGGCACCTAGGTTAGGGTTTAAAAGCACCTCTTAGCGCACGCCATGTAGCGTCTCCTCATTGCATGGTGAAGGAAGGCACTTAGGGTTTAAGGAAGCTTGCTTCACACGCTAGGTTACCTTAACCCTAACATGTGATGAAAGCTATGTTCCACTAGCTTAGGCTACACTCTACCTAGCTTAGCTTGCATGAGAAGTTATTAGTTCATCTTCATTTTCTATAAATAAGAGGTGTAGAGACCTCTCTTGTAGGCTTGATTACCAAAATGAATTGCTGCCAAATTTTATTCAGCTCTCTATCATGTTTCTCTCTTTGAGTTGCTTCTCCAAGAAGCTCTTGAAGAACCCTAGGAGGTCGGCCTCACCTCTTTCAACATTGCCTTCATCACTCATTGCATCAAAACTTCTCTTAGAAGCTAGCGTAGCTTCTTCTCCACACTTCCACTTCACGGTGCCTTGGACTTCTTCCTTGGATCCACACATTCATCCATTGCTTCTGCTTCTAAGAAGCCTCCCTTGATTCGGAGCAAGATTATTTTCCAAGCTACAACTCTAGTAGCAAACCGCAAGGGATCAAACACACCATAGGAGGCCTCTATCACTGGGTCTCCCTTTAACTTATTCTCTATTAGTCATCTTTCTCATTCCCTTTATTGGTCATTTCTTGTACAATAGATTTTGTTTGTTTACAGGACCGGAGTTCCGGACGGATAATTGGCCCAGGTGTGAGTCTCATGGTTTTTATCACCTACGGACATCTGCACATATTGGCACAGTTATGGAATCTTCATCTCTCCTTCATGCTCAGTTGGGTCATCCTAGTCTTGCCAAGATGTAGCAGCTTGTTCCAAGTCTGTCCAAGTTATTCAATTTGTCTTGTGAGTCATAGCCGTATCCATATATTCAAAAATAACATTAAATGAACTCCATTCTCAGGGTAAGTTTTCTTCATCAAATCAATAACCTTCTTGGTTCAGTAGAAGGCTTCATCAAAACACAACCTTCTCGGTCCAGTGTTGATGTCATCTACTCACAACCTTCTCGGCCCAGTGTTGGTTTCATCTACTTACAACCTTCTCGGTCCAGTGTTGGCTTCATCTACGCACAACCTTCTCAATTCGGTGTTGGCTTCATCTACTCACAACCTTTTGGATCCAGTGTTAGCTTCATCAAATCACAATGTAACAATTGTGCCAATAATCTCCCATGATTTGATGAAGACAAGCCAGTGTGTGAAATGTAAAGGGTTAAACCGTATCTTCAGATTGACTATATGTCCAAAACCGTATGAAATAATGCTCCCCCGTAGTTGAATACTCCATGCAATAAAAAATGGTTAACTACAACATTAAACTCCCAACATTAAATAGAAAATCCGAATATGAATTCCCATTAAATAAACCAAACCGAATTACAACAAAATTAACCAAACTTAATCAAAGAAAAACACCAAACATCATCAAAAATAGCAGAAACCAAAAACCACTAGAATGCAAGAGGAATTGGAACACAACAGTAACCAAGATGTAGTCTAAGCAGACAAACATGGAGATACACACAACACTTCATTTCTCCCCCATTGTATTCATCAAATAGGTTAAAAGGAATCTATGACCGACTAGTGGGGAATGACACCTTTAGTTGTTCACTAACAGTGTTTTGCCATTATTATCTATTACATTTATACTATGAGCATTATGCCTGATTCTTAACAATGACACATTTTTCTTTTATGATTAATTGGAGTAGGAGCATACATGTTTGATCTTTGAAATAATTGTGTCACTTTATCTCTGAGTTGTTACATTGTTGTTGAGTAGTTGATCTATGCTAGGTTACCTTTTCTTGAGGACAAGCATTGATTTTCAATTTTTACTATTTCTTTTATAACATATATTTTAATCATATTTTAAAACAATGCCATGTCTAGGAATTTCTATTGCATGTTTTAGTCTAGTTTTATGTCATAGTTTATATTCAATTTACTTGAGTTACTTAGCTTTAAATTTCTAAATCCTCCAAGTTCTCTAGAGTATTGTCTACATTTTAACTTTTCATTAATTCCTTATTAGAAGTTTTCATTAAAAATTTTACACATTTTTTCTGAGGTCTACAACTTAAAAACCTAGTTATTTAGCTTGTTTTTCTTCTTATTTTGAACTCTTTTTTGCTTGTAGTTTCTAGAAAGGTTTTGAAAAATTTTCCTTTGTATTTTACTACAGTAGGCAGAGAGCTATTTAAGCCATTTTCTCGCCTTCTTGAGTTGAATTTATGGTTGAACATGACTTATACAATGATTTTGAGTATAATTGCAATCTAGTTGTGAATTGTTCAGAAAATTAAGTATAAAAATTGAAATGTATGCCCTCTTGGTCTAAACTCAACAAAGAAATTCTGAGGAAAAAAGTACAAAGCCAAGGTTTAGATATATATGATCTAAAAGAAATAGATTAGGATAATAAACACCTGATACAAACCATCCATCTTCAAAACCATTGGCTAAGAGGATAGAAGAAGATGAATCCTTATAGAGTAAGACTCTACAATTGAAGAGTAGAATAATAGAATTTTCTTCCTTCTTCTTAGTTTTGTAGATATTATATAGATGTAGTTTCTTTATTAATTGTATAGATGTAGTTTCCTTTTGTACTTGAATTAGTTAAGCTTGGATTGACAATATCTTCATATCTCCATCTTCTTTGTGATAGATGGTTAAAATAGAAAGCTTGGATTTACAATCTTTCAATTTTTTTCTTCAAATATGTTTAAAAAACTAATTTGAAAGTATTTGCAATGAAGGTTAGTGAAAACAAAACACAACCAAAAAATATTGTCTTCCAAATAATACATGATACCAAAAACAGAGTACTTAAGATTTTCAACTATTCATTTTGTTTATGTTTCAAATATATTTAGAGATATTTACAATATATCACAATTGATTAAATATGTTTAAGTAAGATAGTTCTAAAAGGCATAATCAAGATATCTTTGTTTCCTAAAAACACGTTAATATATTTTTATTCCACAAAAACTTGTAGATAAAATCCTTTTGGTTTTCATATAATATCTCTTTTGTTGAACTCATTTTTAGCAAGTGTAAGCATTCTAAAGATTTCGATTTTCACAATTAACTATTTGAAACATGTAGTTACATTTGGCTATAGAAAAAGGGGTTTGAATGAAGCTTCAGCTCAAATTGTTAAATATGGACAATTCTAAAACAATATAAAGTGTAAGGCAGAGAGAGAAGTAGATCAAGATTTATATTAGTTCACCTTACAAACAAGGCTACGTTTAGTCCCCTTAAGCAAATTGTTTAAGAACTTTCACTAAAAACGAGTTTTAACACCTCTCCAGGAAACAAGTATTCTCCACCTCTCCATGTGATGAGTTTTAACCCCTCTCTAAGATCAATTATGTGAGGAAAGAAACTCCATATGCTAATAAGGACAAATGCAAAAATGATGGTGAAAGTTTTAATACATGATGTAGTAAAGTTGCATTTGTTTGAGAAAGTTCTCTTTTCAAGGCATCTGGTGCTTTGATTATTTTAGTCTTTGATCTCAATATGTTGTATGTGAATTTTAGTTGTAATTTGACTTTTAGTGAGAACAATCTTGCCAAGGTTGAGTGAATTGTAACTAGATATAGAATTTGGTATATTCGAACCATTGTAAAATATTTGTTGCTCTTATCTTTTATCTACTACTTGACATATTTTTTTGTTTTTAAGAAAAGTTTTCTATGGTTTTGAATAGACCAAGAAAAGTTTTAAACATCAATTCAACTTCCTCTTAGTGATGTATAAACTACTTTTACTCAAAATTTATCTCCAAATCCTTGTTGTTAGGACAAAGAAAGATAGTTCTCAAAATAAACAACAAGTAAACTTGTATAAGAGTTCTAGACACTATCTCCAACCCAAAAGTTTAACGTAATATGTTTCTGACTCTTTATCCTGAAATAATATTAATCTTTAAAGTGAAAATTTCACTTAATAGTTATGTTCATAACAATGTACCTTTGAAGTTTTAGTCTCTTCCATATTTGCACACTTCTCCTAGAATAAAAACATTTTAATTTTTTTATACCAGCAATAAAGAATAAATTAAAATAGAGGTAATAAGGTTATCCCAATTAATATATAACACACACACACATCAAAGTCAAAAGTCCTTCCATCCACAATAAAGCATAAAAGAAAACACAATTCCAATTCTAACCATATGCCCTACGCGAGAGAGAGCTTACAAAAAATTAACAGTACCAGATCCATATGAATTACAAAATACATCTCCTTGCTTTGATCTCCTGCAATACCCCTCCATTGGAGCTTATCCACATTGTATCATATGAGCCCCCTGTACAAACTACTAACCAAAACCATTAAAAATTCAAGAGTAGATATATATCCACAAACAATCTGTTATCCATCCTTATAGAGTAATGACCCCTTAACCACTCAAGGGCCTCTTGTCGGTAGGCTTATCCTCTCCCTTCCACATCCTGGTTTAAGACTAGCTATGTAATCATATTCATACACAACCTAGGTTCAAGGCACCAATCTGAAAAAGAGAAGTATGCATTATTATATATAGCTCTAACCACTGCCCAAGACTTAACCTGAATTGTATCAAATAACTCTCCTACATCGCACATCTTGTTATCAAAGATAATTTTGTTGCGATGCTTCCATATAACCCACAATACTAAAACCCATAGTGTACTCCAAAATTTTTTCCCTTTTTTTCTGCCCCCACTATGCCCAAAACCCAGAAAATGGCTTTTGGCAGATGAATGGTGCACCAGCTGCAAACCTAGCCACACTTCACACCTCTTCCAAACAAAACTAGAAAACTTACGCATGAACATTATGTGGGTCACATTTTCTTCTTCATTACAAAAAAAACACAAATTACATTCAATTAGAATGTCAATCCTCACCGGGTTGTCTCTCGTAGGCAACCTATTAATCATTACTCTCCAAGCACATAATAGAGCTGTAAGTAGAGCTCTCACCTTCCAGAGTTTTTGTACACTTTCTCTTGTTGGCCTAAACCTTCCCCCAAAACTTTGCAATATGCATCTTTCATTGTATATAATGCCTCATTGTCCCCTTTCCAAACCCATTTGTCCTCTCTACTAGCTATTGGAAAATGACTTTGAATCTTGGATACAAAATCATCAAAACTAGGTTTTTCCCATTCAAACCATGCCCTCCTCCACCTCAATTTCCACTCTCACTCTTCCCCTTTCCGAGCCCCGACTTCTTCTATCGTGAGATCCTTCTGTGTTGAATTTGCAAAAACCCTAGGATATATAACCTTCAACACAATATCCCCTAACTAGCAGTCCTCCAAGAAGGCAATCTTGTTTCCTCTTCCTACCTTCCATCTAAGACTCTCATTAAACCAATTACCTTCCTCACAATTTCCAGAAATACGCCTCAAATCCCTCCACCATCTTGATTCATTTCTCTTAGAGCAGTTCTTCTCTAGATTTCTCCAAGAACAATAGTTAGATACTAAAACATCTTTCCACAAACCTTTTTCTTCACTCCCTAGCCTCTATTTCCACTTTGATAGTAAAGCCTTATTAAAACTAAGAACCTTTTAATACCTAATCCTCCGTTGTGCTTGCTCTTACACAGAGTCTCTCATTTAACCCAAGTTGTTTTCTTCTTATCATACCCCTAGCCCCACAAGAACTCACAGTACCTTAATCAATTCCCTATTAACAACTTTAGGGATTTTAAACACAAATATATAAAAGATAAACATTGAAGAAAGTGCAGATTTTATCACAAATACCTTAATGATGACCCTTACTTGTACTTTAATGGTAACACTAGTAGAAAAAATATCTTCTATGATAGGATATGATGGCAGTTAAAACGGAATCGACGTAACAAAAAATGTCGTGACAATTTTGTAAATGTTGGAAATGCTATCACGTCGGTTTGCCTCCAAAATCGATGTTATATATATGTCTGGATAGATTTTAAAAAAATTGAAAAACTTGAAATAGAGGGGCATATATAACGTTATTTGTCTCGCTCCATTTCAAGTTTTTCAATGTTTTTAAAATCTGTCCAGACATATATAACGCTGGTTCTCAGGCTTGTAACTGATGTTATATGTCCCCCTCTATTTGAAGTTTTTTTAAAAAAAAATTCAATCTGTCCAGACATATATAAGGTCGGTTCTCAAGCTTGGAACCAACGTTATATGTGCCCCTCCATTTTCAATTTTTTTTAAAAAGTTTTCGAAACACATATAACATTGGTTCCCAGGCTTGGAACTGACCTTATAAGTGTCATTAACAAAAAATAGGTTAGGATTTGGGGCATTTGATGGAGATATGACGTTGGTTGAAGCCATATAATCAACATTATATGTCTAATTTTAAGTTTTTACGTATTGGTTGTGCATGGAGGGAAAATATATGATATTGTCTATGATGATATCAAGACCAAGGCAATCCAGAAATGACATGGATGTTTATCAAAGTCCTTTGATATAGGACTTGAGGTTGTTATGGGATGAAGGCGTCGAGGTTTTTGATGCATATGAAAAGGTGAATTTCAATTTGCAAGCATTGCTATTTTGCACGATTAATGATTTACCAATGGAAATCTGAGAAGTTATAGTGTCAAAGGATATCATGCTTTCCCAATATGTGAAGAGAACACAAGTTATCATCAGCTAAAATATGGGAGGAAGACATGTTACATTGATCATCAAAGGTTTTTGAAACGTAATAACCCTTATCGCAGGTTGAAAAAAGCTTTAGTGGTTGTTAGGAAGACATAATTGCACCTCCACCCTTAACAGGTGAGCAAGTCTATAACTGAGTCTGCGACTTCAAAGTCACTTATGAGAAAACCCTCAAACATAGTGGTGTGAAAAATATATGGAAGAAGAAATTGATACCCTTTAAACTTCCATATTGGTCAAAGATAGATGTTAGACATTGCATAGATGTAATGCATGTGAAAAAGAATGTTTGTGATAGTATAATTAGGACATTGCTAAATATTAAAGGAAAGACAAAGGATGGAATAAAGGCTCATAAATATATGGTTGAGATGGGTGTTCGGTTGGATTTACAACCATAACCTCATGGTAAACAAACGTACTTGCCACTAGCATGTCATACTTTGTCAAAATCTAAAAAGATCATTTTCTGTAGGTGTTTGCGAGGAGTTAAAGTTCCACAAGGATACTCTTCAGATATCAAAAGTCTCGTCTAAATGGAAGACTTGAAACTTATGGGCTTAAAATCTCATGATTGTCATGTTCTGATGCAAGACTTTCTCCTAATGGTTATTCGTGGAATGTTGCCAAAAAATGTTAGACAAGTCATCACTCGTCTTTGCTTATTCTTCAATGCTATTTGTAGAAAAGTAATTGATCCTACTAGGTTGGATGAGTTAGAAAACGAAGCCATCATTCTCTTGTGTCAGCTAGAGGTGTATTTTCATCCTTCATTCTTTGATATTTTGGTTCATTTAATTGTTCATCTAGTGAGAGAAATTAGAATATGTGGTCCTGTGTTTTTACGATGGATGTACCCAATTGAACGATACATGAAGATATTCAAAGGGTATGTGAAGAATCCATATCGACCAGAAGCCTCTATTGTTGAGAGATATATTGCAGAGGAAGCAATTGAGTTTTGTACGATGTATATGTCAGAAGTAGATGCTATAAGTGTCCTGAGGTCTCGGTATAAAGGAAGGCATGAAGGTAAATGCACACGAGATGTGAGGGTAGTTCAAAAAGATGAACAACAAGTACTCGAAGCACACTTGTATATTTTGAACAATATTGACGATGATCTTCCCTACATAGATGCACACAAAATGTTGTTAAGGTCAATGAACCCACGTGAAAATGAGAAATGGTTGTTGACTAAGCATAACAAGACGTTTTTTAAATGGTTTAAAGATTGTGATGTTGATGAGTTGAAATGAATGGCATGAGGACTTAACTTTGATGTCATAACATGGTCTGGATATGATATTAATAAGTTCTCTTTTTATACAAACACTGAGGATAAAAAAAGTACAATGCATAATAGCGGTGTGCCCCTTGCGGCAGAGTCAATGCACTTTGGTAGTTCAAAAGACAACAATCCTGTAATGGCTATAATAAGTTACTTTGGAGTAATTGAAGAAATCTGGGAAGTTGACTATGTGAAATCTAGTGTTCTAGTATTTAAGTGTAAATGGGTTGATAGTAACACAGGAGTGCATGTTGATGATTTGGGTTTTACCTTGGTTGATCTTGCAAAGGTAGGTTCTAAGGAAGATCCTTTCATCACGACATATCAAGCAAAATAAGTTTTTTATGTCAAAGATCCTTTTAATGAAAGGTGGTCAATTCTCATCAAGGGAGAAATGAATATGATGTCGATAACCATGACGACTCAATAGCCCAATATGTTGACAATCCTTCATTCTCCAAACACTTACCTCCAATGAATAAGGAAAATGATGTTGATGAAGTACAAGCTACACGGAGTGATCACAATGAAGGAATATGGGAGAACATTATAACACTTCCAGAATAAAAATAAGTAATACTTATTTATTTGTTTTTATTTTAATTTCGACATTGATTTTACTTAATTTCAACATTTAATGTTATGTTTATTTAATTTTGTTTAGTTTTAATGTTATAAGTTTGTTTTTTCTTTAGAACTAGAGAAGCTACTCGCTTGAGATATCTTACAGTCAGTCATCTTGGTGGATCCAGGGTCCCAATTGACATAGGCCCTCAGACTGGTAGGCCTTTAGGCCCTAATCATGCGCAATTTGTTAGTTATTTGGGTGTCTTGGCCCGTATGAAGGTCTCTATTTTGCTATCAGACTGGGATCATGTCACCGAAGCAAATAAAAATATGATTTCGCAGGATCTTTGTGTAAGTCATTCATTTAAGGGTTAATTACATGATGAGTATTTTTGTTGTGTGTTTAATGACCTATTTATTTTATTTTGCAGACAAACTTTGAGTTTGAAACATCTAACTTCATTAGGAAGAAGATTATGTCATCCATTATTGTAAAATGGAGAAGTTTTAAGAAACTTGACAAGTTTCTACATTTTTGGTAAATACAAGGGAAAGTCCCCTTGTGAGAAATATGGGATTGATGAAGAAACTTGGACACAATTTGTCCAAAGTAGAGAGGATCTCTCTTGGTAGTTTTCTTTTTTTAATCACAATTTAATTAAATCATATGATGTCATAACTTAATTTTGTATTGTATAGGACAAGAGGAGGAAAGCTTAAGACATTCAGCATAAGAATGTCACCCCCCACCGCCTGTCTCGAGGGTGGTATGATTTATTGGAAAAGAGGATGACAAAAGAAAAGATTAAAAGATTAAAAGAAGCATCATATTCAAATGATGTTATTTCTCCTCTATCCCCTCTTATTCGACATGAGACCTGGAAGTTGGCTAGGACTAAACCAGGAGGAGAGATGACATTGTTCAATCCTAAGAGATTGCCCAAAGGATTGTAAGTTAATAATAAATTAATGATATCTAAGATCTTATTTTTGTAATTAATGTTCACATATTGTATTGTTTTTTTCAGGATTCCCTGGTGGAGTAGAGCTCTCAAGGAAGTTTTGTCTTCTAAGGAAGACAAGACATATTGACTGCTGCTAATGGAATCGAAGAGCACCCCGGTCATGTTCGGATTGTAGGGTTTGGTGTGGGGGTGAGACAGTTTTTCAGATCCGCTCCCCATTCTATCTCTTCTCAAAAAGCAAGCTTAAAAGATGAGATAGCTCGATTGAGAGATGAATTAACGTCTCAATTGACGGATAAATTAGAAAATCAATTGACAGAAAAATTGAAAGATAAATGAAGAGATGAGCTAAGAGACGAATTAAGAAGTTAATTAAGACGAGAAATGTCCACTAGCTGGAATCCATGGGCATCTCACAGCAGCACACTCCTTTACGTGAACATGTAGAACTAACTATTGGTAGGAGAGTTAGCACAAAGGGGAGTTGTGTTGCTGAGGACGAGGAGGACGACACAAACACCGATACATCATATCGGTGTAAGATTTTTGTTGGAGATCCTCCTCGGCTGGTGGCAATTGGGAGAGTGTATGCCACCACTTTGACGATCCATATGGTGCCACTAGGAGATGATTTTGTACGAGTGGTTGTCGAATATGTTAGACAGGAAAATGCTAAGGTGTTAGTGCCCATATCAGAGGTAAGATTTGTGGGGGAGGCACTTGGTACATTTCTTGCGTGGCCTACACATCTGCTACAGGCCATTTCTAGAAGGCCTCGGGTATATATTGTCATGATTTCTCTTAATCTTATTTAATTTGACACTTATTGTTATTTCAATTGATACATTTTGTTTCTGTGTTACAGGGCGGTGGGACAAAAGACAAATCCCCAATTCCTGGTGGTTTACGTCCTAGGCCTTAGCCACTCCATACAGACGTTAATCCACTTCAGGAGTTGGCTAGGATCTTTGCCGAGTTATTCGACTCACCTTGTTTAACTCGATGTGGTGAAAGCATCTTTGAGGTAGACAATAATGGTGTACTCTTGTACATATCAATGTAAGATGCCCTTGAAATCATCTAGGGAAACCAGATGATAAACATTGCATGCATTAAATTATGGATGATGTAAGTATTCTTTTTTACATGTTATTTGATAAAATATGTTTTATCAACCAATTTTATTAATATTAATATTAACAATGCAGGTACATAAATCAAATAATTTATAACACAGGGAATCCTGATATTTATGGTTTCCTTGAGCCACAAAGTATACAAAAGTCTAGAAATAAAAAAATGGACTGCCATACATATATACAGAGATGGATTCAAGAATATAAAAAGAAGATTTACTTTGCCCCAGTTGTTCATTCGAAAGTTTCACATATTTATATTTCTTAAGTTATTTAGAGAATTTCAGTGTAATGGATTAACTATTTTAGGTCTCATTGGCAACTCATGCTTGTCTGTCCAGTGGATAACACAGTGGTTTGGTTCTGTTCACTGCATCGGAAGCCAAGTTCAGATATGAGACAAGTAGTACTGGGATATGATTTAATTAACTTTAAATTAGTTTGTATAATATGCAAGTTACTAATTTTTTGGATTTTAGTGCAATTAATGTTTGTAATGTTCTTGGTGGAAGATCTACGACCACATCCTAAAACCTTCGTTGGATATATCCTAAAGTATTTAATTCTACATATAATTCTAAATTTAATTTATTAAAATTATTTTTCGACTTATTTAATGGATTTATTTTTAATGAAAGTGCAACAAGCAATAAGGTAGTTGGGAATGTGGGTACTATGTCATGCATTGGATGAGAACCATTGTCTGAGTTTGTATCACTAACTCTTGGGAGCAGGTATGAGCATGTTTCAATTGTAGATAAAATATCTTTTTTAAGTTTCACATAACATAACTAACAACACTTTTTGTTTATGTATTTAAGCTTTTTCAAGACCAAGAGTTGTTGGACAATCAAGCAATAGAGGACATTCCAAAAGAATGGGCAAGATTTTTTATTAGAGTTAGAAGTAATTTGTAGATGTACTATATAAGTGTTTACATTATAGACATACCTATTTTACATGTATATATAACTATTTATTGTAGATAATATATTCATATTGTTTACTGCAAAATTTGCTATGGCTGAGGCAAACGGGACCTCATTTGTGTATAAAATTTTGCAGGGTTGGGGATAGAAACTAATCCAGCTTGCATTTTAAAAGAAAAAAATGACACATGCTACGTCGATTATAACCTTAACAGACGTAGTAAATGACTAATTTCGTCAGTTATGGTAAAATCGACGAAGTAAATTCCTAACAGAACTACAAATACTCAAACTATAACAGGGGATGCTATAACCTTAACAGACGTAGTAAATGACTAATTTCGTCAGTTATGGGAAACCGACGTAGTGACCACCTATTACGTCGGTTGTAGTGTTGGAACTGACGTATTATGTTCAATTTTTTTTAATTTCTTTGCAAATCCTACGTCAGTTGTGGTATTGGAACCGACGTAGTATCCCTCTCTATGAGACAAATCAATATTATTTGACTAAAGTGTATGACATTCGATGCTCTTTCTAACCGACGTAGTGCTCGTATATATTACGTTGGTTGTATAATCGACGTAGTATATATAAGACTTTGTACATTATCTGTATTTACTGCGGTTTTCAAATCGATGTTGAAAGTCTTTCAGAACTGACGTAAAATGCCTTTATGTTTTAGAAAATGTTAGTTTGACACTCTTGTTCACGTTACTCCTATTTGACACTCTAACGTGTCAAAAGCAATCTCGCGTGGCAACGAGAGAGAAAATTGCATTTGCTTTGACTTATGTGGTTTAGGTTTGTCCTTTTGTAATGGTGTTTTTCGTCATTTGCATTCTGAAAATGTAGGGAAATTTGAGAGGGAAAACCAGATTTGATCCCTCATTTCACTCATTCCACCGCGTGCGTTGAAGAAGAGAGAACAGAGAAAAACAAGGCGATTCGAAGGTCCACTGTCACATTAGTCGTCCAGCTGTCAATCCACCGTCGCTGTTGTGTTTCCTATCTGTCAATCGAAGCTCGAGTGTTCGTTTTGTTGGTATAGACCCTAAACTGAAACCATTTTTGGTGTGAAACATGCTTGATGTGTGTCGATGTTTGCTTCGTTTAGGGTTTAGGGTTTGTTCATATGATTTGCTTTTGCTTGCTGGGTATGCATGTATGCAAAAAATGGTTTCTTGTTGTGTTCTGGGTTGCTGGTGTTTATCTTTGCTTCGTTTAGGGTTTAGATTTGTTCATATGATTTGCTTTTGCTTGTTGGTTATGCATGTATGCGAAAAAATGGTTTCTTGCTGTGTTCTGGGTTGTTGGTGTCAATCTTTGTTTCATTTAGGGTTTAGGCTTTGTTTATATGATTTGCTTTTGCTTGCTGGTTATGCATGTATGCAAAAAAGTGGTTTCTTGCTGTGTTCTGGGTTACTGATTTCCATCTTTCACCCGCCAATGTCCTCCTTCTACCTTGAGAATTGTGTGTTCCAAAATTATACCCAGCGAACCACTTAGCTGAACTAGGTTAACCACTTAGTATTTCCAGCCCGGAGGCCTGTGTGTGTGTTCCAAAATAATATCCAGCGAACCACTTACCTGAACTGGGCTAACCACTTAGTGCTTCCACCACTGAGACTTGTGTGTGTTCCAAAATTATATACAGCAAACCAGTTAGGTGACCAGGGCTAACCACTTAGTGTTTCCACCCGGGAGGCCTATGTGTGTTCCAAAATTATACCCAGCGAACCAATTAGTTGAACTGGGCTAACCACTTAGTGCTTCCACTGCTGAGACCTGTGTGTGTTCCAAAATTATACATAGCGAACCACTTAGATGACCAGAGCTAACCACTTAGTGCTTCCACCCCTAAGACGTGTGTGGGTGTTTCAGAATTATACACAACGAACCACTTAGTTGACCAGAGCTAACCACTTAGTCCTTCCACCTCTGAGACGTGTGTGGGTGTTTCAAAATTGTACCCAGCGAACCACTTAGGTGACCTGGGCTAACTACTTAGCCCTTCTACCGCTGAGACGTGTGTGGGTGTTCCAAAATTGTACCCAGCGAACCACTTAGATGACCTGGGCTAACCACTTAGTCCTGCCACCCCTAGGGCACGTGTGGGTGTTCTAAAATGGTGCCCAACGAACCACTTAGGTGACTTGGGATAACCAGTTAGTGCTTTCACCCCTAAGGAATGCGTGGGTGTTCCAAAATTATACCCAGCGAACCACTTAGGTGAACTGGGCTAACCACTTAGTCTTTCCACCTCTGAGACGTGTGTGGGTGTTCCAAAATTGTACCCAACGAACCACTTATGTGACCTGGGCTCTTACTGCTTCACATGCTGCAATTTTTTTTTCACTACACGCTACGTATTGACTAATGACAATTTGTTTCTTGACATGTCTTTTGCAAGCATAACAATGACAACTGCTCTAAGTTCTAGATCAAAGGTATTTGTCCTAATGTTGATGTTAATTATTTAAAAATTGTCATTAGTTGTATTTTTTTGATATAAATGATTTTGTTTTTATTGTATTATGTAGACCTGTGTCCTACAAATGTAGGACAACATATCTAGGACTTGCTAATACAATTCTTAAGGAAGACTTAAGGCTTCTATTGCCAACACTCCTTTTGCATGGTTGATGTACCTTCAAGGCAAAGTCAAATTGAGCAGGAAACTGCTGACAGAGTTATACACATGTTGGGTTGAGAGAAGGGGACGTTGTTATTTTCAGAAAGAGATCCAACATTTCAGGGAAGAGTTAGTTGACAAATGGGTGACTCATGAGGATAACATTCATCGAACGCATATATTGTCAAAGATTAATAATTAAGTGTATATTGTAAACGAAACAATGTTGTTTTTTCCTGGGTCAATGTTCAAATCACATCTGTAATGGTATGACTGAAGTTCATTTAAATGTGACTTATTTAGCTTATCATGTTTGTTCATAATGTATTCATTGTCAAATATACTAAGTTTATATCCAGCTTCAATACTTTTATACAAAAGTTGTACCCACCGAACTGCATACATTAACTCAGGCAACCACGTGGACATTGGTGTATTTAATGTCTTAATTCAATTTTCATTACCACTTATTAAGGACGACAAATTTTAAATACAGATGTCGCAACTGTCAACGTAGCAAACCACTTATATGTACGTAACGAACCACATAGATAGGGTGAGATGAACTGACACTTGGGGCTCTAAATACGGGGCATCGCAAATGTCAACATAGCAAACCACTTATACGTACGTAGCGAACCACATAGATAAAGTTGGATAAACTGACACTTGGGGCTTTAAATATGGGTGTCGCAACTGTTAACGTAGCAAACCACTTAAATGTACGTAGCGAACCACATAGATAGGGTGGGATGAACTGACACTTGGGGCTTTAAATACGGGTGTCACAACTGTCAACATAGCAAACCACTTAAATGTATGTAGCGAACCACATAGATAGGGTGGGATGAACTGACACTTGGGGCTTTAAATACGGGTGTCACAACTGTCAACGTAGCAAACCACTTAAATGTTCGTAGCGAACCACATAGATATGGTGGGATGAACTGACATTTAGGGCTTTAAATACGAGTGTCGCAACTGTTAACGTAGCAAACCACTTATATGTACGTAACGAACCACATAGATAAAGTTGGATAAACTGACACTTGGGACTTTAAATACAGGTGTCACAATTGTCAACGTAGCAAACCACTTAAATGTACGTAACGAACCACATAGATAAAGTTGGATAAACTGACACATGGGACTTTAAATATGGGTGTCGCAACTATCAACTTAGCAAACCACTTAAATATACGTAACGAACCATATAGATAAAGTGGGATAGACTGACACTTGGGGCTTTAAATATGGGTGTCGCAACAGTCCCATTCACATTGGGCAGTAAAAACTCACTCAACCTTAACAATATGAAAAGTTTACAAAAGTTATCAACATTATTGTCTTTTCAACATTTTTCAAGCTCATCAAAGATCATCTTCACAGAAACATGTCCAAATAGAAATAACCGCCTAATATGGGAATCATGTGGTTCATACTAAGATCAACCATAGATCCACCTATTCTAAGACTCAAAATTACACAAACGTCTAAGGGTGCAAACAAAACCATGTCAGACCTTATCAGAAAACCTCTCCTCCTCTCAATCCAGTGTGTGCATAACTCTGTCAACAATTTCCTGCTCAATTTGACTTTGCCTTGAAGGTACATCAACCATGCAAAAGGAGTGTTGGCAATTGCAGCTTATGGTCTTCCTTAAGCATTGTATTATCAAGTCCCAGATATGTTGTCCTACAATAATGTCGGACACAGGTCTACATAACACAAAAAAAAAAAATCATTTATGTCAAAAAAATACAACTTATCACAATTTTTAAATAATTAACATCGACATTAGGACAAATACCTTTGATCCAGAACTTAGAGCAGTTGTCATTATTAAGCTTGCAAAAGACATGTCAAGAAACAAATTATGTCATTAGTCAATAGGTAGTGTGTAATGAAAAAATAAAAATAATTGCAGCATGTGGAGCACTAAATGGCCGAAGTCACATAAGTGGTTCGCTGGGTACAATTTTGGAACATTCACACACATCTTAGAGGTGGAAGAACTAAGTGGTTAGCCCAGGTCACCTAAGTGGTTCGCTGGGTACAACTTTGGAACACCCACACATGCCCGAGGGGTGGAATCACTAAGTGGTTAGCTCAAGTCACCTAAGTGGTTCGCTAGGCACAATTTTGGAACACCCACACGTGCTCCAGAGGTGAAAGGACTAAGCGGTTAGCCTATGTCACATAAGTGGTTCGCTGGGTATAATTTTGGAACACCAACACACGTCTCAGCGGTGAAAGGACTAAGTGGTTAGCTCTGGTCAGCTAAGTGGTTCGCTGTGTATAATTTTGGAACACACACGTGCCCCAGGAGTGAAAGGACTAAGTGGTTAGCCCAAGTCACCTAAGTGGTTCGCTCGGTACAATTTTGGAACACCCACACCTGTCCAAGGGTGGAAGCACTAAGTGGTTAGCCCTGGTCACCTAAGTAGTTCGTTGGGTATCATTTTGGAACACACAGGCCTCCAGGGTGAAAAAACTAAGTGGTTAGCCCTAGATACCTAAGTGGTTCGCTGGGTATAATTTTGGAACACACACAGGCCTTCGGGGTGTAAACACTAAGTGGTTAGCCCTGGTTACCTAAGTGGTTCGCCGTGTATAATTTAGGAACACACATACAAGTCTTAGCAGTGGAAGCACTAAGTGGTTAGCCCAGTTCAGCTAAGTGGTTCGCTGGATATAATTTTAGAACACACAGGCCTCCAGGGTGGAAACACTAAGTGGTTAGCCCTGGTCACCTAAGTGGTTCGCTATGTATAATTTTTGAACACACAGGTCTCAGCGGTGGAAGGACTAAGTCGTTTACCCAGTTCGGCTAAGTGGTTCGCTGGATATAATTTTGGAACACACAGAGGCTTTCGGGATGGAAACACTAAGTGGTTAGCCTTGGTCACCTAAGTGGTTCACTGTGTATAATTTTGAAACACACACAAGTCTCAACGGTGGAAGCACTAAGAGGTTAGCCTAGTTCAGCTAAGTGGTTCGCTGGGTATAATTTTGGAACACACACAGGCCTCCGGGGTGGAAACACTAAGTGCTTAGCCCTGGTCGCCTAAGTGGTTCGCTGTGTATAATTTTGGAACACACACACAGGTCTCAGCGGTGGAAGCACTAAGTAGTTAGCCCAGTTCAGCTAAGTGGTTCGCTGGGTATAATTTTGGAACACACATACAGGCCTTCGGGATGGAATCACTAAGTGGTTAGCCCTGGTCACCTAAGTAGTTTGCTGGGTATAATTTTGGGACACACACATAGGCCTCCAGGCTAAAAACACTAAGTGGTTAGCCCAGTTCAGCTAAGTAGTTCGCTGGGTATAATTTTGGAACACACAGTTCTCAAGGTAGAAAAAGGACATTGGCGGGTGAAAGATGGAAACCAGCAACCCAGAACATAGCAAGAAACCATTTTTTCGCATACATGCATAACCAGCAAGCAAAAGCAAATCATATGAACAAACCTTAAACCCTAAACGAAGCAAAGATTGACACCAGCAACCCAGAACACAGCAAGAAACCATTTTTTCGCATACATACATAACTAGCAAGCAAAAGCAAATCATATGAACAAACCCTAAACCCTAAACGAAGTAAAGATAGACACCAACAACCCAGAACACAACAAGAAACCATTTTTTGCATACATACATAATAAGCAAGCAAAAGCAAATCATATGAACAAACCCTAAACCCTAAACGAAGCAAACATCGACACACAACAAACATGTTTCACACCAAAAATGGTTTCAGTTTAGGGTCAATACCAACAAAGCGAAAGCTCGAGCTTCGATTGACAAATAGGAAACACCACAGCGACGGTGGATTGACGACTGGACGACGAACGCGACGGTGGACCTTCGAATTGCCTTGTTTTTCTCTGTTCTCTCTCCTTCAGCGCATGCGGGGGAATGAGTGAAATGAGAGATCAGATCTGGTTTTCCCTCTTAAATTACCCTACATTTTCAGAATGCAAATGACAAAAAACACTCTTACAAAAGGACAAACTTAAACCACGCAAGTCAGAGCAAATGCAATTTTCTCTGTCATTGCCACGCAAGATTGTATTTGACACGTTAGAGTGTCAAACAGGAATAAGGTGAATAGAAGTGTCAAACTAACATTTTCCTTTTTTTTTTTCTAGTTACTTGTATCTACTATCCATTACTTATCTATATGATACTTATTTGCGTGAGTCATCAAAACAAATGAATCATTTGATACCACGTATAAATTATTTGATTAAACATCATAAAAATTTAATACCAATAAATCATGAACAAACTATAAAAAGCTTAGACATCTTCTCCAGCTCAATAGCGTACAAGACAACTCTTATTATTTGTATTACTTATTTATACCGAATTTTCTAATTCTGACTAATTAATAATGAATTAGTGTAATATAATATAAATTTTACGTATTCTTTATATGTTCAGGTTATTTCTCATTTGTTATTAATTCCTAACATATACGTAAAATGAATAAATCATTGCTAAGTCCTATTTTTCAGATGGGCCCTTCCCCTATTGTTTAGATTTGACACATTAAAAGCTATGTAACTTCATTGAATAATGATTCAATTGCATGGAAGAAAGTTAAGAAATTAAATTGAAGTGACGCAGCGTTAATAACGACACAGAAATTAATTTTTGTCCTCATGTTGGTTGTTTTCTATGTACATTCTCCTGCGTATGCCTACTTGTGAGTAGAAGTTGACATTGTACGGTTAAAATGAGCTGTTGTCTTTTGATGCTACCTATTCGGATCCATCAAATTAAGCTTTTCATCTACAGTGTACATATCTTAATAAGGCTCACGGTGCTTTCCTCAACATGCAAAAGAAACCTCATAAAATCTAACTATTGCCACACATTTTAATAAGAAACCTATTAAACAACCTTAATGCTAACACATATGGGCCATGTTCTAACTATTGCCACACATTTTAATACGAAAACGATTAAACAACCTTAATGCTAACACATATGGGCCATGTTCTAGGATGAATAATCATCTCGAGGCCCGACAAGGCCATTCCCATTTATGATCGATTCTGGTGAATTTGGTGAATCAATGAATTGGAATTCCTTGTTCTAAGAAAGGCAATAAAAGAAAGCATTTAATTCCAATTTCAAGACTTGGTAGTTGTTGCTTTCTCATCAAATTTCACACATTGGTTATTATTTAATTAATTCATTTACCACAGTGCTACTTAAATTGAATGTAGTAATACCTTTGGAAAATGGAACTGTATGGTAAAACTGAAGGGTTAGTGATTAACAAAGTCCAGGAATGGGATTCAATTAAACTTTTCCGTAAACAATTTTTAAAAAAATAAGCTTTTTATTAGTCAGAATTAATTTACTTACATATTAAAATAAATTATAATAAACATAATATCAAAAATTTTTAAAACAACTTATTTGTTAAGCTAGTTTTAATCTTTTATAAAACACCCATATTATACATCATTATAAATTTCGACATCTTATACTTACCAAACTCACCCATTATCTGCTGTACATGAAAAAATATTATAAAAGAAAAAACAAAAGAAATAAATAAAGTAGAAGGTCACACTAAATAAACTTCCTATAAATAAACAAAACATAAAGAGTGGAAACATATTAGGAGAAAAATCTATCTTAATACATGTAAATAGAATGTTACAAAACTCAATCCTATCTTTTTACACTCAAATTAATCAATTTATTAACATAATTATTTCTAAAACATGAATCATCCTAAAATTTATAATATAAATCTGCATTCACTTATGCTATTTATCTTTAAGAAATTAAAAAATAATATGAATGGAAATAAGTTAATTTTAACTTACGTATAAATTACTTTTAATTTGTTACACAATTATTTCATTTTTTATTTATAAGTAGTTGTTGAAAATTTTATACAAACACATAGGAAACAATAATTCGTTCATTGTAAAAGCACCTTAATCCAACTGATGAATAATCCTTTTCACAATACAACTCTCAATAAAGTAATAACTATTAGGAATTAAGTATAACTTCAATACTAAAAAGCAGTTTATAAGATAGAAGTACTTGAAGACTTAAATATCAGGTCAAATAATTCATTCTGTTGAAACTTGGGTACTCTCAAGTGAATATAATACCTATAAACCATCATTCAGGCCTCTGTGTTAAGGGTTTTCCAACTTTTAGTCAAAGGAAATGAAAAATGATGTGAAAAAATGATGTTACTTCCACAAAAAGGGAAACTTAGGGAACACCCCTATTCCTACATTTGCAGACTCTTGCATTTATGTACAGTAAACGGCAATGCAGTTCAATATCTCGAGTATTGTAATATTGTAACTATTCATCACAAATAAAAATAAGTAGCTGCAGGGTGAATGACACTTTTGTTTCATTGGGAGGTGTGATTCTCTGAATTTAATTGTTCATGGGTCAAAAATGAGGCAAGTGAGTGAGTGAGTGCTCACTGAAACATGCAGCTTCACCGCCTGCTAGCTACTGTGTCACATGCATTGCCCATACATGGAGGATGTAGCACACTTCTACCACGTTAATTACGTATGTTTCAAGTGGGGTCTCCATTACCAAAAATAAAGATACAATAATAAATATATCCCGTGCATGATATGGTCTCTGCATGATTCTGATGTTATCTCATGTTCCATTCACATGGAACTCAGGTGACATATATAGTTGCATTAATTTTAAGCAGGTTTACTCCCATGTAATTCTCTATCTTGTTACCATTTTTTCTAGATTTTAGAAATTATTGAAAGTTATTTTTCAATACTAATTTTTATATATTTATCATATAAAAAATTGATATTTAAATAGTATTAGTTTTAATTTCTCTCTCACTTTTACTTCTTTATTTTAACTGTCTTCTTTCCTCATTTTTTTTTCTTTCTTTATATGTCTAATTAAAATTATTTTTTTAAAGATTAAATAGATGTATGACTATATTTTAACAAAAAATATATTAATTATTTTTTTGGTTATCAGTAAATTAAATTTAATATAAAATCACATAAAAAACACAATAGTGTGAAATTAATATAATTTTGAATGAATATCCAAACAAATTGCACTTAAACAAATCAAAAGTTGTAAAATAAAAATATATAATAATTTTTAATACTTTGAGTGAAGTGTTAGATTCAAATATTATTTTTTGTTACATTATTGATCTCATTTGGTTCTCTTTCAAAATTAAAAATCTGTTTTATCAAAAAATTGTATAAAATAATATCATGTTAAACTACAAAAATACAATAATTTAATTTATCAAATATGATGACAAAAAATCAATCCAATTTTAATTAGATAGTTTGGATTGATTACAACATAAAAGAAAATTTATCACACATCAGTAATTTATCTCTATATTCTTGCACCATTTTTAAATTGGACAATTGGAGAGCTCTCCAGTACTTAAGGATCCATAATTTTTGTTATAAAATATAAATCGTATTTGCATTTAAAGCACACTAAGATCATTATTATGAAGTAACCAGGACAGAAAAAACTTGTCTGTGTTATTAATTTTATTCATATTTATTTTTCCTTTTTTTTCCATTAGAAAGGTACAGTTATAGAGAAAAAATATTTACCTGTTTTTTTTAATTTATTCATTTGTATTTTATCTTCAAAATATTTACATGTTTGTTTTTTAAGTTTTTATCTTCATTTGTCATTCTTGTCGTTTTTTTTATTTACTTAATCCTTAATTCAAATTCACATAGATATAATAAGATTGGTTAATTTGTATATTGATGCTAAATAAAAAAAATACTCATGATGAGTATTTTGTAATTTAAAGGAGAGTATTCTTTTATAAGAATAGTTCGTATAATTATTTTACATAATCCATAAGAATTTTTCAATTTTCTATTACTATAATATTTTTTCATGAAAGTCATAATTAGAGTAAATGAGAAGGAAGACTATTGTAAGAAGTGAATTTTAAGTGTAACTTAATCTTACAAAATCAATGAGGTTTGCACCCACTTAAATATTATAAAATTAATTCGTCTCTAGTCGATGTGAAATTTTCAATACACCTTTATCGTGACGAAATGTTAGACTCATGCATTGGACCAGATATTTAGAGGTGATCTCATAACAACCTAATAGCGGGTAACACAATAGGCCCATCGAACCTTGTTAGGGTAGATTCGAAATTACTCTAATACCATTTTAAATAGTGAATTTTAAGTCTAATTTAAACTTACAAAACTCATTTATAGGATATGGTTTGTACCTGCTTATATACTATAAAATCACCTTTTCTCTAATAAATTTGGATTTCCAACAAACTAACAATAAAGCAAAATATTATATAAAATTGGACTGGAATTAATGCTCTTCAAATATCAATCACTTGTAGAACTCTTCAAATATCACTCACTTAGGCATGGTTTTGTTCTGAAGACGAATTGTAGGGAAGTATTGTTTGTGCTGAAAGTTTACCTTTTAAGCAATAAAATATTATTTAAAAGTTGAATTGGTGAATTTTTCTTCGTAAACAGTATTTCATCGCAAAGTTTAGAAGATTTGCGGGATAATGAATTCTGCATACGTTTTTCATATATTTGATTTATTAATATTTATATATATAATAAAATAAATATAATCAATTATATAATATATTATAA
>Ga0123340_1000400_pt1 | contig 27602 bp, 19 predicted proteins | sample SirMexnodulemix_FD_89961 | JGI IMG/M metagenome (GOLD analysis project Ga0123340, IMG submission 89961) | Root nodule microbial communities of legume samples collected from Mexico - Siratro Mexico nodule mix | ecosystem: Host-associated > Plants > Roots > Nodule | place: Mexico: Nepantla...
ATATATATATATATATATATATATATTAAAATAAATAATATTTTTATTTTTTTTAATTTTACACAAATTTTAATTTTTTTTTATTTTAAATGTAAGAAAAATATTTTTTTTTTACTGAAAAATTATTTTAAAAATTTAATTATTTTTAAATCCATATGATTTTGTAAAATATTATTAACAAGATAAATTTAAATCACCACATATTTCATCCTCTTTCTATTTACTTTTCCTCCCCCCACTCTTGATTCCAAACATAAAACGCACCCTAAATCCTCGTATATGATAGCTTCGACTTCACTGGTTGCACTAGTCTTGTCTGTTTACTTTAACGTACCGTGCGTGTGCGGCGGTGTCACTCCTTCGCTTCTTATTTTCCGCGAATGAACGGTCATCCTTTCCCTTTCCGCGGCGGCCATCGACAGCCGCCGCCACCGCCACCGCCGCACTCCGCCAATGCTCCAAACCTTAACAACTTCTTCCCCCAACAATCGACGCCGCAGTATCCTCTAAATGTCCCCAATCCCACCGCCGCCTTCTTCCAACCACCACCGCCGTCTTTCTCATTCCCCAACAATGCTCGGTCTTTCCCTCCTCAGTACCCGCCCCCTCCGCCCCCAAACTATAAACTCGCAATTGACCACGCTGAACGCGCCGCCGCCGCCGCCTACAGCGCCCTCCTCGCGGCCGGTGGCTCCGTCTCGGCGTGGGAGGTCTCCCAGAACGCTCTGTTGATGCTCCAAGTCGATTCTTGGAACTCCCTGGGCATCAAAATGCAGCAAGTGCCCTCCCTTCACCGCCTTATGATGACCGAAGGCAAGGTATGAATATCATGTCATTCATGCATTATCATATCACTCGTTGGGAATATTTGGTTAAAAATTGATTATGTTAGTCATTGAATTGAATAATGAATGAAGAAACCATCAATATGTGAACCTTAAGTATTACTAATACTCTCTCCTAAGTGGCTCCTAATGTAATAGAAAACATTTAAGCAATCCTCAAATATTGAATATCTGTCTCTTTAGTTTTAACTTTATGTAAACCAGTAAAGTTTAAGGACCAATTTTTAAGTGGTTTTGAATATTGGGCAGACTACTTAACGTGATTTCCAATGCTTCTAGGCCTCTTTAGGTATTTTTTTATAGTATTTTGGTAATTTTGCGTAGTAAAGTGGGATTATTATGCATTGATTGATGTGCAGGTGAATGCTTTTGTTCATTGCTTTGTTGGGGTCCGGAGGATCACTTCCTTGTATGATTTGGAAGTGGCAATATGCAAGAATGAGGGTGTTGATAACTTTGAAGCGCTAGGATTGGGACCTCTGTTGCGACATCCTTTGGTTATTCATTATTTCTCCCTTCGCTCTGATGTCACCCAGGTGTTTAAGATAACGAGTGAGGAGATAATTCAGTTTTTGAGTGAGTTTTTGGATGCTTCTAGAAGTAACGAAATTATTAAGGTTGAACAGTTTTTGGATTTTATTGCCAAGCAGCGATTGGTTAAATGCAAGGAATTGCTTGGGATTCGGATTAACAACTTGGGGTATGTTATTTCTTGTTTCACTTACATTTTGGTTGAATTGTATGGTTCATAAGTAGCATCAGAAAGTGGAAGTGATATGTGATAATGATTTGATTCACGCTCCTCACGAAAATTGATGACATGGGAGATTTGATATAATGCTAAGTAAACAAGTGCAGTTAGGAAGCCAGTAAAATTCTTAATGGATTATATCTTGTAGGATATTTAATGCAGTGGATCAAAATTTAATATTTATAGTATCAGTGTTGATATAGGCATAATTTGCAAATGAATTATCTGGTTTAGCTCTCATGGAAGATTCCTCAGTCCATTCGCATAAACTAACTTTTGTTTAAGAAAAATGAGTTATATGATTATGTCATGCTGAACACTCAGATTGAAAGGGGGAGTATTTTATATTTGCATCTTTGAATGTAAATTTAGGTCCGAATATTTTGAATTGGTTATTGAAATTATTTGAGATACCTTCAACTTTTGGGATTCATACAAACTAATTCAGAATAACCTAGCTTTTGGCTGGATTGGAACCCTTTTTCTTGAAATTGTATTTTCCTGTGTTTTATAGCTTTTACTTTTTCTGGTAATAGTTTTAACCTGACTTTTTTGCAATCTAGTTTATTAAAGAAGAGATATTTATGTGTCTATTAGTAGCATTGTTTTTCCTAGCCTTCTCCCTTATCTTTTTCTCACAATATGTCTATGCCAAGAATCATATTCATATCTCCATTTTCCCCTTTAATTTCAGTGATTGAGACATTCTTTTGCTGGACTTATTTTCTTGATAAGTGTTGTAGTTTCAAATGTTCTGTATTAAGATTTGAGTGTAATTTTTGAACACAAAGACCAAAAATGTGCATGGACAGTTCACTATGAAAACATGCAGTGCTATCAGCAAACAATATCCACCTCCACAACCTTCTTAAAAAGCTCATGGACGAGAGAAATTATTGCTTTTATGTTGTCAAGGTTTTTGTTCTCTGTTCTCTGTTTGGATTTAGATAGGCTTTCTTATCTGAATTAATGATTTTATATTCACAGAATGCATATATCTGCCATACGAGAAGCTAGAAATTCTGAGCAATCAACATTAGAAAAATGCTTGAAGACCTCAAATTTGAAGATTGATAAGTTTGGGAAGCGTCCTCTCTCTTCCTCTCAAAAAAGGCAGTTAGACGAACGTTTTAATGCTATTACACAACGTGTTGAATGCTTTTCTCCTGTAAAAAAGTCTTTTTGTGGAAAGCATATAAGATTTACGTCATCAAGCTCAGAAGATGAAGATAGTGATTCTTCTGGACATGAACAAAGTAATAACATTATGGATAGCCAGTCAAACCCATCATCACAATTCACTAGAAGTTCAGAACGAGTAACTAGTTGCCCCTACCCATCTGCAACTGAAGAGATGGCACGACTTGGGGTGAGGAGTGATATGGTGGGGTCCCTTGTTAATAGCAGCCTTAAAAACGAGTCTTGTCAGCAACCTAGAAAGAAAAGGAAATTTGAAAATGTAACTTCTACAAGATCTTCTTCTTATAAGTTGCAAAAGAGAAACCGATTGGGACGTGTTGTAACCCCAGTCCATAACGGTAGCAAACCAGTCAAAACCAAGGTACCAATCAATATGGAAGGAGATCTTTCAATCACTAATGATTCTTTGCAATTTTTTGTCACAACTTGGAAGGAGGCATGTTTGGATCGCACGGTTGCTGAGGTAGGTGTTAAAGATCACTCAAATGAGATGATACTTATTATATCTATGCTTGTTCCCAACCTCTCCCTGGAGGCAGGTTCATTTTGTCTATCTGATATAAAATTGGAATCTGATATAGAAAAGACACATTTTGAGAATTTTATTTGTGGTGCTACACTGATTTGAATGTTTGTGAATTATTATTTCTCTTCTATTTCAATAGACACTATAGATATGCAAATTTGGAGAATATAATTATTGGTTAGGCTTTTTGGTATCTTTTTTCTTAATACACAATTAATATGTAGGTTTTCGAGAGGATGCTTCAATTCTATAAAGTAAAACGTGGTAGCAGGAGGAAAATCAGAAAATTGTTCTCGTCATATCCTTTCATTGGGTTACTGAATGCTGCTGTAAGCTTCCTTTTATTTATTTCATTATATTATTGTCATTGCATATGTAGTTTTATTTACTTCTTTTACGGTATATCAGTTAATTAACATTTTAAATTTAGCTCTAATCCCCCATTTTCACATGTAATAGGTTGATGGTTTTAAGAGATGATTGATTTTTGTTTGTTAATTCGGTACTATCTATATATCCTTGGCGTAGTAAGCCAATGTTAATTTGTTTGACACCCTATTAGAGATAACTGTTTCTCAATGTGAATCTGATCCAGTTTAAGGTATATATAACAATGTAGCTACAAACAGGCAACAATTAGAAAATGGCAAGCTCTTCAAAGTTGATTGAAAAACCTTTAAGTGACGTATTAATGAACATTATTCTTCTAACATAATGATTGAACATTTCAACTCTGTACTAAAGAAAATAGCAAAAACCAGAAAGTAAAGACGTTTGATAATATTCATATATAAATTAGAAACTCTTTAAACAAAAACATTTAAAAACTATTATGTTAATATTTCTAATCTATATACACTGAATTTCTGCCCCAACAAATAAGGATGCCAATGCTGAATAGCTAAGACCAAAGCCATAGGCCCTTTTTCATATATAGATTTGGTAAGATATGCGTCTTCCAAAGCTTTATTGAAATAAGCTCTGGGTCTTTTTTCTTGGAAAAGACTGCCCCTAATCCTTTCCCTGATGCATCACATTCTATGGGAAGATTCCTAGAGAAATCTGGCATCACTAGAACTGGAGCTGTAGTAAAAACATTTTGCAGCTTTCTAAAGGTGTTTAGACCTTCATGAGTCCACTCTAAATTTCCTTTTATTAGTAAATCTGTCAAAGGTTTGACTATCTTGCCATAATTTTGTCTATAACATCGATAATAACATGTTGGTCTCTCAGCTCTGCTAGTCTTGGTAATAGGCCATTGTAATATAGCTTCAATCTTTTGAGGGTCCATGGAAGCTCCTTGCTGTGAAATAACATGACCCAAATACCCTATCTCTTGCCTTTTGAAACAACCTTGTTAGCCACAAGTTCTGCTGTAGATCAAAATATTGTCAAAAAACACTAAAATACATCATCTAAGAAACAATTTTAAAACTGAATTCATTGTACATTGAAAAGTAGCTGGGACATTAGTTAAGTCAAAAGGCATAACCAAGAATTCAGAATGCCTTTGATGTGTTCTAAATGCTGTTTTGTGTATATGAGGTTTATACATCCTAATTTGGTGATAACTTGCCCTTAAGTCTATTTTAGAAAAATATTTAGCTCCTTATGATTAATCTAATAATTCTTCAACCATAGGAATAGGGAACTGATCTGAATCAATTGCTTTATTTAAGGATCTTATTCAATACAAAACTTCGAACATGTTTCTTTTTGAATAAAAGCACAGGGCTTCAGTATAGTGTTGCTAGAAAGGTTGAATTTCTGTCCTAATATGAGGTAGACCTTTAGGGTATGCAAATACTGTATGCTTTTAGGATTTGTTGAAGTTGCTCATCCTCAGTTTGGAAACCAAATCTACAGACATTTCCCCCTGATGCTTCTTTAAATTTTCCATGGCTTGTGCTTCTACTATCCAAAGCTTGATAAGATCTTTTGTTTCTGTTAACTTCGGCAATGCCTTGGAAGAAATAATAGCCTTAGATAAACTAGGATCTCCTTTGATTATAGCCCTTTGATCATGGTGAGAAAAAGGTTCCTCCAATGGCTAACCAAGTCATGCCAAAATAACATTTATTCCTAATTCAAACAGTTTGGAGTTCCCTTGAAAAATTATAATCACCCATCTTCACATTAACGTCCTTAAGTTGGCCTTGAGTTTGTTTTCTTTACCCATCTCCCAATCTATAAGAATTTGTCAGATAATCTTTAATCCCAACTTTAGTACCAAATTTGTTGAAATGAAGTTGTGACTAAGACAACTGACAATTTAGAATTAGCACCTTTCGACCATGTATTTCTCCTTGCAATTTTATTATTTGCGGTTGAGTTGTATGCTAGCTGAACAAGATGATAACTCCAACCATTGCCAATCTAACTCTTGATGTTCATCCTCCTTTCTTTCAACAAAATCCTCTTATTTTGCCTCTTATTGTACTATTTCCCTTGCCTCGTTAATAAGTTCATCCCCAGCCAAAAGAACCACCCTCAAACCTTTTTTGAACACTTATGAGTTGGACCAAAAGATCCACCACTTGATAAAATAGTTTAACATTCGTTCTTTTGATGTATTTAGGATATGAAAGATTCCTGGTTTCTCTAATTATATGCCCCGACTTGAGGGGAGTGTTAAAATTATGGTTGTTATTGTATTGTACAACTTTCACAAAGATGCTTTTCAATTATATGTATCTAGCCTATGGGTTGAGTGTTATAGGGTATACCTTATTTTTTCATGTAATGTACTCTTCTTTGTATTCACACACACACACACACACACATATATATATATATATATATATTATAATATAATACAAATACATTAGTTGAGCAAGTAGGAATAATAGTTAGGGCACAACTCAAACTCTTTCTACTTAAGAGTGTAGCAACCCAAGCGCTACTATTCGGTTGTGATTTGACATGCTTGGCGTCTCTCTACGGGACAATTCATGCAACCAACAAGAATCTTTCCTCAGCAATTGTCTTGTTGGGAATCGATCTCATGACCTTGGCTTTGATACCAATTGTTATATTGAGTGCTTATCAATAGACTAGAAGTTATAACTTATAGTCAAGGCAAAACTCTTTCTACTGAAGAGTGTATCATCACAAGTGCCATGATTAGGTAGTGATTTGACCCACTTGATCTCCACTATAGGACAATTGAGGCAACTCACAACAACCTCAATAACAATTGCGACATAACTAACAATGATGATGGTTGTTCTTTTCGTGGCAACAGAAATAAAACTCCCAAGATAGGGAGATTTGATACTAAGTTGAACCATGTAAGGTAATAAAAAAATATTTCATTGATAGCCATCATACACATTACATTCGCATCACCTCTATTTGTAACAATCAAACGGTCTATAATAAGAAAATAAAAATATGTTGAAATAAGTAGGAAGATTTTAAAGATATCTTCTCTTAATTAATATGAAGGTATTGAGAATATTTTTATTTTAATAATCTGTATTTACAACTGCTAGGTTATTGTTTTACTTGCTAGAATTATTTAAGAACACATTTAGAGTTTGTTGTATTCTTGGTTGCAGCTATTTGATGGTTTTAGGATTTCACAACTTGTTGGGATCGATTTCATGTTGATGTTTCTTTTTTTTTTTCCCTTTCTTGCTCATGGTTGGCTAGTATTCATTATTATTATTATTATTATTATTATTATTATTATTATTATTATTATTATTATTATTATTATTATTATTAGTTGCGGAGGGCCTGTCAGGATTATTGAGGGAAGCTAAAAGGACTAACTTTTTTAATGGCGTGGAAGTGGGCTCTGAGAGAGTGAGCGTAGATTTGTTACAATTTGCAGATGACACGATCTTCGTCTGCAAGCCTACATATCAGAATGTGCTGACGATTAAAGCTATCTTGAGGAGAGTTGGTTTCAGGGCTTAGGGTCAATTTCCATAAGAGTGCAGTAGGGGCTGTTGGTATTTCTAACTTAGATTTGATTGTTTTCTCTAAATGCTTAAATTGCAGACAAATGGCTATTCCATTTAAGTACCTAGGGGTAACGATTGGTAGTAATCCTAGGATAGTTGTGTTATGGAACCCGATAATTGACAAAATTAAGTCTAGACTCTCTTTATGGAAAGGTAGAATGTTGTCAACGGCGGGAAGGATTTGCCTTATTAAGTCTGTGATTACTGCTTTGCCACTGTTTTATTTTTCATTCTTCAAGGCACCTAAGGCTGTTTGTAATCAAATTAGGAAAATCCAAGCAAAGTTTCTTTGGGGTTGGGGATCTAATGATAGAAAGATAGCTTGGGTAAAATGGAGTAAGGTGTGTTGTCCAGTAGAAGCAGGAGGCCTGGGAATTAAGGACATCGAGTGCTTTAATGACGCTCTATTAGCTAAGTGGAAATGGAGGTATAGGCTGATGGAGAAGGGTTTGTGGGCTAAAGTCCTTAATGCTAGGTACGGTAACTGGAGGAATTTGGATGCCACCCTAACCCATAGGAGGCAATCTGCATGGTAGCAGGATCTGTGTAGGATCTTTGCTAAGGTAGAATTAGGTAACTGGTTCGATCGTAGATGTTAGTGGTCTCTAGGGGATGGGCTGAGCATTAAATTCTGGGATGATAGATGGGTGGATGGTCAGGTGTTGAAAGAAAAGTTTCCAAGGTTGTTCACGATTACGCAATGTTTAGACAGTGAGGTAGGCAATCTTGTTCATAGAGAGCATATTATGAGGCAAGGGTGCTCAACTTGGAAGTTAGGTTGGAGAAGGGAAAGGTTTGTATGGGAAAAGAAAGAAGAAGAAACAATGTTGGCTATGATTTCAAAAGTACGTTGGCGCGTTGAAGGTCAGGATAAGCTGGTGTGGGTAGGAGATGGACAACAAAAGTATACGGTTATATCTGGGTATAGTGTGCTGAATCTGGAGGATCAAATGCAAGCTTCAGAGGCTTTTAAGATTTTATGGGGCCTTAAGATCGATCCATCGGCGGCGGTGTGTTCTTGGAGGCTAATGGTGGATAGATTACCTACCAGATCTAATTTATCTTTAAGAGGTTTGCAACTAACGAGCTTGTCTTGTCCATTGTGTCTAGAAAGTGTAGAATCTGGCCAACATCTGTTCGTCACGTGTAAGGTAGCTCAGAACGTTTGGGATCAATGTGAAAGGTGGGTTGGGATTGTTAATGTCAGACATGAAACTATTGAAGCGCATTTCCTGAGTTTTTGCTGCTTGTTTCGACGACATACTGTTAATGTAGCATGGAAAGGTGACTATTGTGACAGAGATTTGGAACCAAAGGAACAAAGTGGTGTTTAATAGAGGGATAGTGGATGCAACGAAAATATTTACTATACCTCAACTTAAGGGTTGGTCTTGGTTTAAGCACAAGTTTAAGGGGTGCACTTTTTCATATTTGGATTGACACTTTTCACCTACTAAATGTCTGAAGTCCCTGGGGTAATACAAAAATTTGACCATGAGAGGTTTGAGGGGATACATGCAGGTGTTTTTACGAGGAAGGAGATTCTTGTTTTTCTGAGAAAGATGTACCGGGATAGAAGGTGAGGAAGCTGCTTACTTTGGGTGTGTACTACTTTGTATTGGTAGGGGGAGGGAGTAGAGTAGTGTAGGTGACATTTTTTCAATATGTATTCTGCTTTCTCTGGTTTGACTGTGTATTGGTCCCTATTCGGGCTCTGGCTACTCTTGGCCGGTACACTTTTCTGGAAACAAGTTGGAACACCCCTGAAGTGTTCCATTTTATTCTATTTATTTTTGACTGTGCAAAAAAAAATTATTATTATTATTTATAATGCATTTTTTTCACACTAATATTTATATTCTGTATTAATAGTTCAATTATCATTTTGGTCAATGTATATTTTCTCTGCTGCTTGGTTATGTGACTTTCTTATGGAACAAATGTATTGACTTATAGGCTTCTTGGTAAAAGTGTATATAATCATCTTTTGAAATTTTCTCACTCTTCAATGCTATAGGTTTCATCTATCAAATCTGGAATGAGGAACAACATGTATGATACTTTTCAAGATATCATTGATGGTGAATTAAGTAACTCCCCAACCAAGCGGTCTTCTGAATACGAGACTATAGATGTTGGACCATGTCAGGAAAATGTACCAGTCCAAACAATGGATAACACAGAGAACGCAAAATGTGAGTGTTTTGCCTCTAAATCAAACTGTGGTTGACATATTTTCTAACATTGACAATCTGTTCCTTTATTCAGTTTACGTAACTAGTCAAAAGCACATAATTACAGTGAACTGCAATTGGAACTTAAGACAGCTTAATCTGCTGAGTATTTTATATGCATAATTGTATATTGGAGTTATATGTTAATGATTTAAAATTTATATGTTAATGATTTAAAATCTATTTGATGAGAACTTAAGAATTTATTTTCTTTTAAATTCTCAAGGATATGAACATTATTGTGCTACTTTTTGTCGTAGTTTTCCTTATTATGTTGCTATCTTTTATATTGTTGCTGACATGCAAACTTCATTATTGGATGTCACAGGTATTTCTTCTGGTGATGTCATCAGAAAAATTGGAACTTATTTTGACCATGACAATGAAATAAATAGAATTAGTAGCAACTCACTTATGCAATATAGAATTGCGTTGTTGAGGAAGTTTTGCAGCTGTGAAAATTGGGTGGCCGAGCAATTTGGTATTAAAAACTTCGATTCTCTTGGTTATGGAGATTTCATATCATTCCTTGAGAAGCACATTAACCAGTTGCCTCATGAGCTACTGAAGTTGTTTGATAACGGTAGATGTGAAAATTCCTCTTTTGGGGCCTGCATGTCCACAAATCAATTGACTGCTCTAGTATCTCAGGCTCTTAGTACTTTGTGGGAGAATGAGACAGTAACTGAACAAATGGTATCCATGCTGCTTACGAGGCAGTTCCCTTCAATTAAGTTTGAAGTTGTAGAAGATGGCTCTCTCGTGAATCTGCTGGATGCCGTTCAGGGACATAAATCTTGTGTGACTTCAAAATGTGTTGTATTTTCGGCAACTATTATAGGAAAGAACTATAACGGAGAGTCATCAAGTGATAGAGATAATAATTGGTCAGAAATGATGGCTGATAGGTCTGAGATGAGCCATAAAAAAAACACTGAAAATGTTCTAGCAAAAAATGCGATTGAAGTCTTACTCAAGGCACCAATGTTGTCTGACTTGAGCAAGTGGTCTCATTGGGATCTTAAGTTTGCGCCCTTTCTAGGCCCGCTAATATCATGGTTGTTGAATGACGTAAATACCAAGGAATTGTTGTGTTTAGTTACCAGAGATGGAAAGGTGATACGGTTAGATCATTCTGCTTCCTTGGACTCTTTCCTGGAGGCCGCAGTTCAAGGATCCTCTTTCCAAACTGCAGTGCATTTGCTGTCTCTGATCTCACTTGTAGGGGGGGAAAAATATGTTCCATTGTCACTTTTAAAATGCCATGCTTGTCATGCATTTGAAGTTATGTTTAGAAACTCTGTAGAAGATGTTGAAGTTAGTGATGATGGGAATGCTCTCTCTCAGTCTGTGGAAGCATTAAGTAAAACAAAAATTTTAACTGAAATTTCAAATGCTAAAATGGGAAGTGAGTTTAGTAAACACATACATAAAGTGAGTAAAGTTGCATCCATTTTGTCAAGGTTTGTGCTTGATTGTCTTGGTTACTTACCGGCAGAATTTCACAGTTTTGCTTCTGACTTGTTGCTTTCTGGGATGCAATCTGTTTTCAAGAATGCTACTTCAGCTATTTTATGTGAATGCAGCAATATTGAGCAACGTTTCATGCTTCATGAAGTAGGTCTATCTCTGGGTATTTCTGAATGGATTAATGATTACCATGCAATTATTTCAAACAACACCTCTGACATTCATTGTACTCGAGTTTCAAGCTTAAAAGATGCCAAAACTGATATAAACGCAAGGGATCATGACCAATATACCTTGGATAAGTCTCCTATTCCTGAAGCAAATATTGAAGTCACTGCAACAGTTGATCAAGAAAAATCTAACCAGGAATCTAACGGTTGCTGCCTGGGAAGTTCATTTCAAAATGGTGCAGATATGGATGCTTCACTGCTTATTGAATCCATCAGGCGGGATGAATTTGGCCTAGATTCAAGTCTTTCTGATACTGATACTTTCATGTTGAAGAAGCAACATGCCCGGTTAGGGAGAGCACTGCATTGCCTTTCACAAGAACTATATTCTCAAGATTCACATTTTATTCTTGAGTTGGTGAGAATAATTCTTTAATATTTTATCTTGTGATTAGTAATAAAGGAGAAATGGAGGATATTTGTGATTCGTTGTTATTCTTTTTCTTATTCTTGTTCATAAATACAATGTCTGAAAATCTTAGATGATGTTAAGCTTCAACATTATTACCTGACAGACAGATGAGTTTCACTTTTACATACTTAAGAAGTTGAATTTTGTTGAGAAGTGATAAATTAGTATCTAATATAGATTTAAGATGACAGAGATAACACCCTGAAAATGTTCCTCATATCTGGATGATTTTAACTTTTGGAGTAGTGACATCATATCCGCACCATTGATAGATTGTCCCTGCTATGCAGGAGGTTGAACAACCGAGTGTCATTATCTTAGAGCAATTCAATTTAAATCTTCAGTATCATTTTACACTGTCATGTGCATTTGATAGTAAGAAATCGTTTACATTTATCATCCATTCTTAAATTTGAAAATTTGTTTATCTTGTTGGCACTTATTAGTAAAACTATTGGTAGCTTTTGAGAGTCAATATGTCCTGTGCCTGATAATTGCTCCTTTTGATTCAGGTTCAAAATGCTGATGACAATAATTATCCAGAAAATGTGGAACCAACTCTTACATTTATTCTTCAAGATTCTGGTATAGCTGTATTGAATAATGAGCGAGGTTTCTCTGCTCAAAATATGAGAGCACTTTGTGATGTTGGAAATTCAACAAAGAAAGGATCTAATGCTGGATACATAGGGAAGAAAGGGATTGGTTTCAAGTCTGTTTTCCGGGTATGTTTTGAACAATTTTTCTTTAGGTTCTCCTTAAAACAATGTTGTTTTATCCGAAGACCCAATTTCAATTTTCTTAATTGCTAAAGTCAAGTCCCCCACCAGTTTTTCAATATCCAAAACTCTTGAATTCTTCTTTTGTTCTTAATATTTCCTTGAATGAATCTTCTGCTCTAAACTTTCTTATTGAAGATTATGTGTCCTAGCCTCTGGGAGGATTACCGTTTCCTATTCCTGAACTGATGGCTTTCTGCATTTTTCTGATCTTTCAAAATTTTAGTACAATTTTTTTATTTAGAAGTTATTATCATATTTCTCTTTCATCTTCTTTAATCTGTCAGAGGTTAATTGAGCTGACTTTGGATGAATGCAAGTGCTTTTGTTCTTTATCATATTTGTCTACATAAAATTATCACTACACACATTTTCTCCCTTTAATTTTTATATGTTCAGATAATGAGTTTCATTAATCTTAGTCGTTCTCATTGCAGGTTACAGATGCTCCAGAAATTCATTCCAATGGTTTTCATGTTAAATTTGACATTAGTGAAGGCCAGATTGGTTTTGTTTTGCCCACAGTAATACCTCCTTGTGACATTGGTATACTCAGGAGGATGGCATCTACTGATACTGAATTGTATGATGATAGTCCCTGGAACACATGCATTCTGCTTCCATTTAGATCCCGTCTATCAGGAGGAATGACCTTGAATAATATCTTGACTATGTTTTCAGATCTTCATCCTTCATTGTTACTATTTCTTCATCGCCTCAAGTGTATCAAGTTGAGAAACATGCTTAATGATACACTCATTGTTATGAAAAAGGAAATTTTAGGAGATGGTATTGTTGAGGTTTCTCATGGGAAAGAGAAAATGGTGTGGTTTGTGGTGTCCCAGAAGTTGCAAACAAATTCCATTCGCTTTGATGTGAAGACAACTGAAATCTCTTTGGCGTTTACTTTGCAGGAATCAGATAATAGTTACATTCCATGTTCAGATCAACAACCAGTTTTTGCATTTCTTCCTTTAAGAACATATGGCCTGAAGTTTATACTTCAAGGCGATTTTGTTCTTCCTTCATCTAGAGAGGAAGTTGATGGAGATAGTCCTTGGAATCAGTGGTTGTTGTCAGAGTATCCTAGTTTGTTTGTCAGAGCACAGAGAGAGTTTTGTGAACTTCCCTGTTTTAGGAGTGAGCCTGGAAAAGGATTGTCTGCCTTCATGAGTTTTGTTCCATTAGTTGGTGAAGTTCATGGTTTTTTCTCCAGTCTTCCTCGTTTAATTATTTCTAAACTGCGGATGATGAATTGCTTACTTGTGGACAGTGACAATACTGAGTGGGCACCTCCATGTAAGGTATTGAGAGGCTGGACAGAGCAGGTGCGTGATCTTATTCCTGATAACATGCTTCTTGAACACCTTGGTCTTAGATACCTGAATAAAAATATAGTATTGTCCGATACATTAGCAATGGCACTAGGTATTGAGGAGTTTGGGCCTAACATCCTTGTTCGAGTACTGTCATCCTTATGTCACAGAAAGAGCACTCTTATATCTATGGGTATGAGTTGGCTAGCTACTTATCTAAGTACTCTTTTTATAACAATGTTCAATTCATCTGCATCTATGTCAATCAATTTTGAAATGGAAGATGTTTGGAAAAATCTTCGGAAGACACCATTTATTCCACTTTCAGATGGTACATACAGCTCTGTGGATGAAGGAACTATATGGTTGCAGTCCAATAATTTAAACTCAGGGTTTGATGGTGAGCATAAAATTGAAGCTTTCCCTAATATATGTGCTAAACTAAGGACTGTAAGTCCTTCCCTTTTCTCTGCATCTTCTGGTACTCTAAGCTTGAATGTGACCTTTTTGGACAATATTACCCAGTTACTTCAGAGTATTGGTGTTCAACAGCTGTCTGTACATGATGTTGTGAAGCTGCATATTTTACCTGCATTGTCTGATGAGACAATGGCAAACAGAAACAGAATGTTAATGGTCGAATATGTATGTTTTGTAATGCTACACCTGAACTCTACCTGTTCTGATTGTTCTATTGAAAGGGATCATATAATATCTGAGTTTAGATGTAAATCTTTGTTATTGACAAATTGTGGTTTCAAGTGTCCTGCCGAGACACCAATTCATTTCTGTACTGGATTTGGAAATCCTGTCGCTCCAAAATTGTTGGCTGATAGTGTAAATATGACGTGGCATGAGGTTGACGTAAGCTATTTAAGCCATCCAGTAAATGAATCAGTTTCGTCTGCAGTGATGAAGTGGAGGGATTTTTTTGAGAAAATTGGCATCACGGATTTTGCACAAATAGTTCAGGTGGATAAGAGTGTTGTTGATATAGGTGATGCCACTTTTAAGCAGGTGATGTGGGATAGGGGTCTAATATCTTCTGAATCATTAGTCAAAGATTGGGAATCTCCTGAAATAGTGCAATTATTGTCCTTACTGTCTAAAGGACGCAATCTTGAAAATTGTAAATATCTCTTGGAGGTTCTTGATATGTTATGGGATGCTTGCTATAGTAATAAAACTACGGGTAATTTCTATCCTAAATCTGTTGGGGATAGCCATCCCTTTAAGTCTACATTTATATGCAGCTTGTGTGATGTACAATGGGTGGTTTCAAGCATGGATTCAGAGCTACACTATCCTAGAGATTTGTTTTATGATTGTGAAACAGTCCGGATGATCCTAGGAGATTTTGCACCGTATGCTGTTCCAAAGGTTAGTTTTTGGCACTTTTGTGTTATTTCAGTGAGAGAATGTAGTTTCACTTTTTGAATTTTTCTGAAACATATTTCTTCAGTTAGTCAGTGTGATATCTTTTAGTTTGTTATTTCTGTTAGGTTTTAGGGTGTTACAGTGACAGCTGTTACATTTAATTGATTTAACTTGTGCATACATATTCTATTCTACCAGAGCATAGTCATTGAGAAAAATGTGTAGGCAGTAAGCAACGATTATGGAATTACTTTTGTTGATATAATAAAGAAACAATACATTGGTTTCAAAGGAAAAATGAAATCATAATAAATGGAAATAAATGTCCTGAAATAAAGGTAATATATATCCTGAAATAAAGGAAATAAACTCTCAATCCCAATCCATTTCTTACAAACAAATCTATATTTATTATTCAATCGATCTGTATTTATTGCACAGTAAATGTGCAATATTTACATCCATATTCAATCAATCTCCATTCCCAACTTGGTTGAGATTATGGAAGTTTAAGGTATTGAGTCCTTGTGTCAGCTACCACATGTAAGTATGGCATGCATACTAAACCTTCTTATTTTTCCTTAATGAAGTGTCTATCTATTTTTATATGTTATGTTCTGTCATGTTGAATCGGGTTATGTGTGTTAGAACAAGTAATCTTAAATAGACTTTATTCAAAAGCTGCCATATGCTTTGTGTTGTGCCTGGTTCGGAGATATGGCCTTTCTTATTCTTTTCTCCTTCCTCTCATTCATTGTATATGGACTTCCAATGTTATTATAAACATGAGAACCTAAGAGAGGGGAATTAAGTTCGCTAATTCATTTTCTATTGTTCTGTACTCATCTCAAGTTGATAACGATCATGCTGATCTCCCTCTACTTCTTAAGCCATTGTCCACCACTATTCTCCATCATCCTCCTGCTGTCATACATCCTCCAGCTGTCATATGATAAACACCTAGTCTGGTTTGTTTCATTGAGGTACAATGATTCAAATGTATTTTATTTTTGTTTGCCACTGTCTATAGTCATCTACCGCTTTCCACCACTCCTTTTTTCTCTAACGACCATTGGATCTAGTACGTCTCACCGAGCAACGTCCACTCGTCCTGGTCACATCCTCTAAATCTTGGCTACACGCTGCCACACATAACTTCTCTATTCGCTGCAGCTCGGTGCATGAAAGCCACACATCACCTTCCATTCACTAGAGTAACTCCTTGTTTTGTCCACAAGGCTTGCCGAATCTCCGTGTTCCACCCCTATTGCTGTCTTTTACAGTTGGCACTAGCTCTGGTATGTGGTGGAAGTGTTGTTGTTGACTACTGAAACTCATTGTATTTTAAGAGAGATTCAAGTTGCTTGATGTGGATAGTTATCAGGGTGCTAGCATGACAATTTGGGTGTTAATTTGGACCCTTTAGGTTGCCGGAATTCTGATTATTGCTGGATTCCTCTTTCAATGCCTTCCTTTACTCAAGTGAGTGCAAACATCCTCAATGCTTCTTTTGTAGGAGAATTGGCCACACTCAAAATTTCTGCTTCTCCTTACATGGTTTTCCTAACAAGACAACAAACATCTTTCAATCTAACAAGGTTGAACCACAATTTATTATTGAGGAATATCAGGAATATTTCAGGTTAAATACTGGCAGACAAGAATAGTCTTTCACCCATTCTGTTTTTGTAAAAAACTTGCATTTCTCAAACCTTGGAGTAGCAAAGTTCATGGATAATTGATCCGGGAGCTTCTATTCTCATTTTCGGTAATGCTTCCTTATTTTTTTCCATTGTCATCCTAAAATCCTCATGTTATTACTTTAGCTAATGGATCCAAAGTTACTTCTTAGGGAGTTGGTCAAATCTCCCTTTCTCCCTCTTTGAACCTAAAGCATGTTCATCTCAAGTATCTGCAATGTTTATTACTGATTTATTGTCAAATTAGAGCTTCATGGGTCCCTCCAAATTAATCTTCAAGTGATAATTTTTAGCCATAATAACTCACAGTCCTTGTGCCATGGACCTGAATTCTGATTCAGCGGATGATCTTGCCACCACATTCTGTTGTTTGCTTCTCCATGTCACTAAGTTTGACACTGAGGAAAGTACAATATCCACTTGTTGATCTTCTATCAACAAGAGAACCTGCGTAATATAAGCAGCTTGAAGATGAGATTCCCTCGGATCATGCATAAACGGACTGGTGACACTTATTGAATGAGCAATGTCTGGTCGTGTGTGAGCCAAATATATTAATTTTTCGACCAGCCTTTGATTCATCTTTTTATCTACTGCTGATTCCTCTTCAGCCTTACAGAACTTGTGACAAGGATCTATTGGAGTTGATATTGGTTTGCTCCCAATCTTCCCATTTCCTGCCCGCAAATCAGCTATATATTTTATTGAGACTTGAAAATTCCATAGTTAGAGTAGGCTACTTCAATCCCTAAAAATATTTTAATCTTCGTAGCTCTTTCCGTTCAAATCCCTAAAAATACTTTAATCTTCTTAGCTCTTTCCGTTGAAATTCCTAGACTAGTCTCTGATTCAATTCTTCCTTCTCTTTTTCATCATTTCTAGTCACTATAATATCATTGACATAAACTTGAAGTATTGTTACCGTCTCTTTCGCTGAATGTGTAGTAATGAAAGTGTGATCTTGACTTTGTTTTTAGCCAAATCCCTTTATTTACTATATTTCGACCAGTATCAATAAAGCTTTATTTTTTGTCATGTACTTTCTCTATAATGAGTATGTGTGGGTTATGCTTTTGGATGTTTAAAATTTGTGATGTATTTTTATGTTGGGAAATAGGGTTTGTAATTAAGAATTTATAGACCGGTATGGTTTATTTACTAGGGTCGTTTGTTGTGCTATTTTTATGTTGTATTAGAATTGTCTTTTCTAGCTTGGATTTTGGTTGTCATATGTTTGAATTGCTTGTCCTGCTAGAGTTAGGATTGTATGTGAGGATATTAAGTTGTCTATCTGCTTAACATTAAATTTCAAAATTTGAATTTTTGATAAATTGTATTGTTTTTTTTTTTTTTTTTCTGTGGTTTTGGTACCTGTGCTACATCAATGTTGTGTGCTTGTATTTTGGATTTTGAATAATGACACAGTTAGCTGAAAAAATAATGGTAACTGGAATTTGATATTTTGTTTGTGTTCAATCAGGTGAAAAGTGAAAGATTGGTAAAAGATTTTGGGTTTAAGACCAGGGTTACTCTTGGTGATATTTTGGATGTTCTTAAGGCCTGGAGAAAATCATCAAAGACTCCATTCAAGGCGAGGTATGCATGCCTTTTCAGCTTTTACATCTGAAGTTTAATTAGAGTTGTTTGATTAACTGCCACACTTTTCGTCTAGGCAGCACAATATACATGACATGGAAGATGGATACACGGTGACAGATAAACTTAAATTAATTGTTCACAGCACTCTTTTTATGCTCATTACAAACACCAGAGAATCACAGATGAAGCAAAATAGAATGATTTGGCATACATTTTTTACTATATTAGATAGCCTAGAACAGGGATACCATGACCAGGGCCATTAAAATGCTTCACGTATAGCCTTTTTGTATGTATTAATTTGCTGCTTAGTCCAAAGGTGATTAACAAAGCAGTTAAAGCAGATCAGAGAACCGAATTCCATTAATGTGTTTATATGCAATCTAAAGAAAACTACATAACATTATAACCCCATTAAAAAGTGCCGAGATATATTTGCTACTACGATATGCATGTCGAGTTTCATAAAACATAGTCCCAAGTAATTCGTTTTATTCACTTATTTATATAAACAAATATGGGCTATTCTGTAATTTTTCTTCTATTTAGTTACAAAACTAATGCCACTTGACCCAAAAAGTTGATTATATAGCATAAACAACCGTAACCAAGTCTTATTTGGTTGACTACACAGATAAATCAACGTCGTTATGTTTTATGCTGTTTAGATGAAGATTACAGTTTCTCTAACGGGGTGTTTGTTTCAGAGAAATTATAGTACGTTCCATGGAATGGAATCATATTCTCAGGAACATTATAGCCAGGAGTGTTATTCCTGGGTGTATTTAGAAGCTTTTTAGTCACATTCAACTATTCTAGGATCCTAAATAATAAATATATGAAAGTAGAAGTAACATGTGTATTAGACAATAATAACTTCTCATGTTTTCATCCCTCATGCGAATAGAAATGTAGAAAACATGGTTAACATAGAAGTTACAACTTTGGAGGAATCAATAATACGTGTGAATAGTTTTTGAAAGCTTGTTACAAACTTGTGAATATTATTACATTTTCTATTTTAATTTCTTGAAGCAAACGCAGCCTGAAGGTTTCTTCAACCTTTCTTACCTATTTTAATTCACACCATTTTCGATTTGAATTGGTAGCTGCCTATGCATTGACTATCAGTGCTTCTTTTGTTTTCTTTGCTAACATTTTTAAATTGCACAAGTTTACTCACAAATAATGTGTATTGTTTTTGCCAGTATAACACAAATGACAAAATTGTATGCTCTCATTTGGAATGAAATGGCATCTTCAAAGAAGAAAACTATGGATGATTTGATGTCTGGACCTTTTATATTTATACCATACTCATCTGTCGATGATCATAATGATGCTGTATGTGGGACACTTGTGCATCCTAATGAAGTCTATTGGCATGATTCAACTGCTTCTGTTCAGCAAATGAAGGAGTTCCATCCTCAGTGCAACTCATCTGGTTCCCCTATAAACAAGTCGTTGTGCAATATTTACCCTACTCTTCGAGGGTTTTTTGTTGATGAGTGTCAAGTACAAGAGGCACCTCCTCTATGCAGCTATATTCAAATTTTGCTGCAGTTATCAACTGTCACTTTGCCTTCACAAGCAGCAGATAAAGTAAGTTTTGAGCTATAAATAATAACTGTTTTCTTTTACCTGAAATCTTACCCTGTGCCCTCTCTCCAGATTTTGCAAGTTATTCTCAAGTGGGCAGATGGACTAAAATCTGGTTCCCTGAGTGTTGAGGATGTCAGTTATCTGAAAGAATGTCTTTCCAAATCGGAGTTTCCTGTGCTTCCCACTGTGCAAGATAAGTGGGTTTCGTTGCATCCTTCCTTTGGTCTCATCTGCTGGTGTGATGATAAGAAGTTGAAAAAGGAATTTAAACATTCAGATAACCTGGATTTTCTCTATTTTGGAGAACTGACCGAGGATGGTAAGGAAATGGTGCAAGAAAAAATTTCCATCGTCATGAAAAGCTTTGGTATTCCAGCTATCTCAGAGGTATGATCACAGTTCTTCCTATGATTCTCCTTTTTCTCTGTTGTATATTCTTGTAGTCTCTAGACTGTTCTCAAATTATTTTCAATCGCATTTGTCCCCTGAATTCATAGTGCTGCTCATTAGTTTTATACTTATGTAGTTTAGACATTTATATCTACCCTTTAAGATAGGAAGGAATCAAAGTGTTTGTCCTTCATTCATCTGACATTGAATATAGCTTAATAAATGATAATCTTGTTTTCCAAGAGGCTTCCGAAATTCAATAGAAATATCATCTGGACTAACATCTTTACCATTTTCCATCATCCTTAAGGTCTCTTTTGCTTCTCCAATTTTAATTATACGATAGTGAACCAATTTTTTGCTCTATTGGATTTCTAGTCCTTTCATATTACAATCTAATCGTTCTTCATAATTGCAAAATTTAATATCTTGATCTGTGATCAGAAGTTTCCTTTCTTGGTCTTTAATACATCTTTCCTGATCCAAATATCTTGTTTTGCCTTCTTTATTTTGGTAAGCTTTTGTACTTATGATCTCTACTAATCATTCTGAGCTCTTTAAAAATCTTAGAAAGCTGTAGATTGTGTTTTGTTAACAACTTTCCTTATCCGATTTCTAGCTTTCACTTGTCTATTTTTCAACCTTATTGCACCCTTTTAGACCATAAAGCACTCTGTTTCTTACCTTGTTTGAATACTTTCATTCTATGCCAAGATTCTTCATCTCTCAGCACAAAACTTTTCATTCTCCCAAGACGGATTTAGTAACATTTCCTAATCTTCCAAGACATCACATCCCAATGAGGTTAAGACTACCTTGTTATTCCCAATTACCTTCGTTCAATAATTTCATCTTAAAAAACTTTTTTTTTTCCGTGGATCTGCCGCCACTTGATTCTATGATTTGCAACTTGTTGAGTTTTCTCTTGATGCCTCTTCATACTACCATCAAGAATCAAAGAATATTTCACTGAAGATAAAAGAATTTTACTGAGACTTTGAACAGAATTTGTCTTTGTCAGCAAGTTAATAACACTGTAATTTGTTAGTCCTTGGATCTATTTAGGATTATGAGTAAAAGGGGCATTTAATGAGCCACGTAAAAAGACTTAACTGGATTAGCCTATTTGTCATTATGGGCATGTTTGGATTAGCTTCTCCACAAGTCCTTCTAGAAGTCAAATAAAAAAAAATGAAATCAAAATTTTTATGAACTAAAAATTAGCAACGTGCAAGTTAAAAATAAAAATTTTGAGAAGCTATATAAGAGACCTTCTATAAATTAAGCTTATGCATAGACTAATTTTAACTTATGGAGAAACTAATATCAATTTTTCCTATTTTTATTTTTAAGAAGGAGCGTATGAACAACACGTCTAAACAGACCCTATATGTTGTTTGATGAACGCATAGCTGGTGTAAAATTTATCTGGATGGCGATTTTTATCCAATGCTTTCGTAATTTCTATCTTTATCTGTGGCTTGGAGTGTGGGTTTAGACAGGGTAGTATACATAAGTAAAGATTGTTACTTATAGCTTGGATGTTCCTACTGACCCAACCATCATTACTGTTGTCACCACCCTTTAGCTATATCCATTGCCAGAATATTGGTTCCAATTGAGAAGCAAGGTATTTTCGAAAGGAAAAAAAAAAATATGTACTGTGTTGTTGTTCACTGGTGCACATAACTGCGGGAGATTTGTTTCTGCATTTCATAGTGTGCTATACATAGGCATGCCTTTATCACAACTTCAACCATTGATTTCCCAATTAATGGCAATCACTCTGCATTTTACCCTCTAGAGTGAACCCCCCGATGATTGGGTTATCTTAAAAAGAGTATTATGAGTTTATAGGTAGATTTATTTCATACAATATTGTCCCTTGTAATCAGTTAATATTCAATTTTGTCTTCTGTAATACATATACAATCGTATAATTTTGAATTTACATCAATGCAATGACTTTGTGCAGGTGGTAACTCGGGAACCAATATATTATGGTCATGCTGATTGTAGTTCAAAAAGGTCATTGGTAAACTGGGCTCTGCCATATGCGCAGCGCTACATTCATAAATTTCATCCTGATAAATATCATCAACTCAAGCATTCTGGTTTTGATATTTTCAAACATCTGAAAGTCATTGTTGTTGAGAAGCTGTTCTACAGAAATGTTATAAAGACCTGTGGCACTGTATCAAAAAAACGAGTTGAGTGCAGTTGTCTTTTGCAGGTATGTTTGATTAAAAGCTTTTTATCTAAATCTGCATCATTTATTTGGATGCATGTTCTTCATGAAAACTGAACCAGTAAAGCATTGGAGCAGGCAACTTTTTGTTTGAAGGACCAATTTTTTTCACCTTGACCAGAGATTTGAATTACCCCTCAGACCTGATTTGTTTTGTTTCTTTTTTCTAAATGGTATTTAGGTATCCTGCAGATGGAAAGAGAAGATTTTCTTCGAACTTTTAGTTTTCTTTAATAATAAAAATGTGCACACGTTTTGGGTGACATTTCCTGTGTACGATTTGATTCTCAGTTCATCATCAGTAATGAAGTAAATTTTTAGGATATATGTACTTCCATTATTAAAGTATGCTAGAAAACATTTGAGGATTTCTTTGCACAAATCAAGCATTTTAGGATATCAGCACTTCATCATTAAAGTATGGTTGAAAGCAATCTGTATCTCAAGCATACATTACAATAATTAGGTTGCAATTCACAATTTTTGTTACAATAATGTTTCTCTTCTGAACCTGTATTTATATAATGTTTTTGTGTGTTGTTACTTACAGGGCAACAATTTTTACACCACTAAGGAATCAGATTATCATTCCTTGTTCATGGAGCTTTCTAGTTTATTATTAGATAGGACTTCTGAATTGCACTTGGCAAATTTCCTTCATATGATAACAACCATGGCAGAATCTGGTTCCTCTGAGGAGCAAATAGAATTTTTCATTTTGAATAGCCAAAAAGTACCTAACCTTCCAGTTGAAGAACCTATTTGGACTTTGTCTTCTGTTTCTTCTCTTGCCGAGTCTGATAATTTGAAACCTTCAGATCAGGTCCCACCAACAAATGAACAGATCTTTCCGAGAAGGAAGACTGGAGTATGCCCCAACTGGCCACCTGCTGATTGGAAAACTGCACCAGATTTCAGTTATGCCCGGGCCAATGGTTTCAAGACCCAACCTGCTCAGATTAGCAACTTTTCTGAAATAAAGAACGATGATATTTCTGGAAGCATAATTTGCCCACCATTTTGTGCTGAACAAGAATCATTTACTGTTGACTGGACTATTAATGAAGATCCACCAGCAAGTTCAGTGGCGTTAGTGTTGCATAATAATGTGAACTTAGAAGATCAATCTTGCCATAATGTTGAGCCCTCTGCTTTTAGTATCCATGCTGATTCTGATCCTATTGGTTTGGATGAAGCTATAGATGAATCTCTGGATGAAGCTCATTTTAGTTCGCCAGCTTTTGCCAAGAGAGAACGACTACAAACTGGTACCTTTGATGCTACCCAAGTGAAGGTTACTGGCAGATTAGGTGAATTTCTTGCATGCAAATACTTTGCTGACAAAGTTGGCAAGACTGCTGTAAGGTGGGTTAATGAAATTAATGAAACTGGACTTCCATATGATTTAGTCATTGGGGAAGATAACAATGAAGAGTTCATAGAAGTCAAAGCAACCAGATCTCCGAAAAAAGACTGGTTCAACATATCGCTCAGAGAGTGGCAGTTTGCAACCGATAGACGCGAATCTTATAGCATTGCATTTGTTGCATTAGTAGGAAATAATGTCGCAAGGATCACCATATTCAAAGATCCAATGAAGTTATGCCAACAAGGTGAGCTGCAACTGGCTGTTATGATGCCAAGACAACAGAAGCCGTTCTCTGTTGTCTCGTAGTCTCCGTTCTTGTTTATTATATTGGGTGGATAAACTTAGTGAAGCCAATAATAATGACTTGCAAATGCATATCATCTGCATCCTGGCTTGTCAGAGAGATCCAATTGGATATCACTTAACATATGTTCACTTGAGTCGTACACAAGATTTTGCTGATACATGGATATGTTTCATCTATTCATGAGGAAAATTGTGCGGGAATACAATAGCAGGATTTTTGCATATTTTCATATTCCTAGATTCGGTTTCATTCAGGTCTTTGTATATTTTAGAAGAATTCCGGTCAGCTTCAGCTATTTGTATGTGTATATGTAGCGTTTGTGCCTTCGACATTTATGTATATTTTAAGTTTAATTTCCGAAGTTCAAGGTCCGTGTCGCCAAACTTGTATATACAAACTGGTTTCCATGTTGTATGTAATATAGCCCCAATTTTGATTTTCGATGATTTAGCTAATTTTTTAGATATGCAATAAAACTGCATGCTTTCCATGATAAAAGAATATTATTCTACTGATTTATAAAATGATTTCATGGTAGCACTTGAACATTCTTTTGTCAGATCTTTTGATGGCATATGCTGCGTGCTAACCAATAAAAAATGCTGGTAAAAAAACTTAGAAAGTGGATAGCTGGAGCTCGAGGGGGTTTTACAATTAGTGTGACTTCAGCACCTATGGTAAACATCGGTTCCGTTGGTCCTTTTCCTCCCATTTAGATGTCCGAATTTTAATCATTCGTAGCTTTACTTATCTGTTATCAATTATACTATATAAAATTTGTAATTATAGAATTATAGAATGTTAGTAACTTTATCACGTCAGCAATTTGTGGTTATTCTTCGCGCTTGTTTTTAATTTCCCCGTATTAATAATAATACAGCTACCCCTATTTTTTCCCCCTATAACTTGATGTCATATTGGTTACAAAGGTTATAGATTATATCATTTATAATATGGTACAAAAAGTAGCCTGTGCTCGGGTAAAACATAGTGTTAAAGGCACGAGTATTTCTTTAAATAGAATTATAACACCACCTATGTATAGTTATTTTTCAAGTCAAGTTTGGTAATTGTTTGAGTTTTGGACTCCCCTCCCATATGAAAAAGGCAAAACCTTCCTCCACGCCATCAATTTTGACCTGCATCCCATCAAAATTTTAAAATTTAAAATTTATCTTTGTCATCTTTATTTCAAAAGAAGGTATAGAGACAGGTTTTCGGTAGTGGTGTTTTCGGTAGTGGTGTTGTTTTGGATACATTGCAGCATTTTCGGTGATCATTGTGCTCAGGCAAGACATAGTTGAAGTGGTGGTGACATTGTCAAGACAATGTAAGTGGTGTGGGTAAGTGGTTTAATGGCTTTTTGCTTGGATTTTACAAAGATGGAGGGTGAGTGATTCCGGAAATCGGGTTTTGGAAAGAGCTTTTGGAACTGTATCATTTAAGTGGAAAAATATCACATTAGGGTAGGGTGTATGAGACTACCTACCCATTTTTGAACAAACTCAATAGTGGTTGTAATTTATTTTCAATAGTTGGATCATTGACCCAAGGTTTACAAGGGAAAGAGGTTCTTTTAACAGTAACTCCTTTAAAGCCGTATAATCATTTTTTTACACTACATGGTTGAATGGCTCTCTGAACAAGTGGTGGTCTCTATATTTTTCAAATTTTGACAATTTAAATTTTTTAGATATTGTCACGATTGAAACCAAACATACATTTGCAGCTTCTCCGAAATCGTAACTCCCTCCTCCTTCCATAACTCACAACCCCTCCTCCAAAATTTCTAGCTTACTTTAGCCTTAATTTCATTAGTCGTCACTCCTTAAGCATGGGCAAGGATTTTGTTAAGATTCCTCTCTCCTGTAATCAGATGTAGAGCTCCCGATTGAACACTCATTTGAAGGCTTATGAAGGTAGTTGCCCTAAACACATTTTCCACTATAAATTTTAGAATAAAAATACAACACCTTAAATGTTTTGATTGTGCACTTAAACACAATAAGTTGAGAAATTAGAAAACATAAAACAGTTATATCTAACAAATGTTATCAAATCGTGAGTGTATGTGCTTCGTCTGAGATATCATGATTGCATGTGTTTTGTCTGACAGATGATAAAGCATTATTTCAAGTTCCACTTCGTTTTAGAAGTTAATTAAAGATGAATCAAAAGATATCAAGACTTCAAGTTAGGACACATGAAGACTATTCCAAAACTTAAGCCCAAAGATTAAAGAATGTCTTCACATTTGTTCTGTGAAGTTTCGTTGTCTTCACATTTGTTCTGTGAAGTTTCGTTCCAAAGAGGAACTTTCAAATACTTCTTGGGAAGTAAATTAAAACTACAATGACCATCAACTCTTCTAACACAACTATTTTTCAATCTAGCTTAGTTGTCTACCATGTATGGTGTAGACTTTTTAATCATTGTTTGATGTAAAAGGTTTTGCTATCAAGAAGATAAATATTGTCAACTATCAGAGAGTTTGGATGAAGAAAAGAAGAAAAATTAATTCTACATATCATGCATTTCAAGGAAAGAGTTCATCATACAATAGCAATAGAAGAATGAGATAATGAAGAAAGTTCAAAGCTACTCAATGTCCGAAAAAGAGAATGCAACAACTATTTCTTTTAAGCCTATAAGAAAACATGCTTCGAAGAAAAGAATAAAGAAGTAAGTCATAATTTTTGCAGCTGTTGAAACTCTACCAAAATATTTTGTCCCTAAAGCTTTGTAAAGAAAATTGTCTGTGTTTATTTAAGTGAACTAGTAAGAGAACCTAACCTTGTACATGTTGAATACCCTCTCTACTAAGCTAAGCTTGTGATTTATTGATCACCAAACATGTGTTTGTAAAAGCCAGGAGTGGCTTGTCAGAAAAAAAAACTTGAACAAGGTTAAGCCAGAAGTGACTTGTTAAAAGGATACTTGTTTCAGTTAGAAGTGGCTTAGAAAAGAATACTTGTGTATACTTCACAACATGAGTTTGTCTAGTGAAACTTGACTGGTTGGTCAAGAATTAAACTTAGTTTATGTGATTAGATGAACCAGTATAAAAATATTAAGTATCTTTTCTTACCTTTTTTTACATTTCATGTTATATAGTTATTTAACTAATTAAAGAAGGAAGGAAAAAATTAAAAGTTAACCTTGCAGATATTTGTTTTTATTATTGTTAGTGCATACATCTTTGTACCGGTAGTACTTGGACATATGATATCAACGAAAAACTGTGAATTTAAAAAAAAATAAAAATAAATATATATA
>Ga0123340_1000401_pt1 | contig 27586 bp, 25 predicted proteins | sample SirMexnodulemix_FD_89961 | JGI IMG/M metagenome (GOLD analysis project Ga0123340, IMG submission 89961) | Root nodule microbial communities of legume samples collected from Mexico - Siratro Mexico nodule mix | ecosystem: Host-associated > Plants > Roots > Nodule | place: Mexico: Nepantla...
CGGAATGGATGGTGATTGAAGGCATCGCCGAGCTTAAGAATCTTTTCTTTCAGATGATTATTCTCTATCTCGTCGTCCACTTCGTGACGTTGGTTGCGGAGACTGCCGATACCATGCCGCAATGGAACGCGCTGGTCTTGCCTGTCGCTATTGTCTTATTGGCCGCAGCAATGAAAATAATCGCGACCGTTTCCTCGCACCCGCGTCCCGCCGCGGTTAAGACAGATGCGGCGAGCGGCGATGTCACATCACGTTCTTAAGGTCGCCTTTCAGTCATTCCTTATGACGCCGGGATGACGGACTGTTGGCGAAAACGGACTGCGGGTTCGCCGTCACGCCTGCTCGGCTTAAACACATCCGTATCGAGCACGCGCCATCAGAGCCAATCGCTGTGAGCTGTCATCGGAGGAGCAAGTCCGGCGGGCGGCTCGATCACCCAATCAATCGATCAAGACCGGCCACTGTCCTCGACGGCGGTTGGCGCCTCGTCCGGCATCGTTGTGACCTGGAGTTCTTCTGTTGCTCTCAGATCCAGCGTTCCCCAGATCGATGGTTTCTGGTTGCCAGACTTTGGCTTTCGGGACGGCTTGATTTCGACGGTGAACGGCTTTGTCTGTTTACGCATGGATCCTCCGGGCGACGAATCGCGACCCGACGATATCTTCTGCCTTGGCACTTGTAATCGGGCCGTGGACGCAAAAGCAAATCGGTACGCAAATATCCGGGTTCTATAGCCGAGGATCAATCATCGTTGGTGCCCTCCTAATATTCGCGGTACCAGGAGGGCCGCCATGGACCAAATCCGAAATTTAAGCTTGCTCACCTTGATGGTATACAGACCTGCGACCACCATTATTCTCCACAGTTGGATGGGGTGCGCGGGGAAGTGAATCAAAAATCTGCGCTGTCCCGCTTCGAGACCATCGAATTACAGTCGAACAACCGGCGCTTGGCACTATCCAGAGTTGCGGGCAGCGCCTCTGGCTTTGACAGGGATCGGAGATGTGTGTTTACAGCAAATACTCAGGTGAACTCTCAGACGTCGAAGCAAATGGCAGGGTTGCCGCCTGCGGTGTGCCGGACGACTTCTTTGGACGGATCCGTCTATGCGCGAAACGGTCATGCGTCCTCGGGATAGAGCCGAGGGAAAAGAGTATCGAGCGCTTGGACCGGGAAACGCAGCGACACGGGCCCTTTTTCGGTCATAGATGCGAGCAGGCCTTCATCGGTCAACGCCTTCAGCACGCGCCTCGCCGATCGCTCTGGCAGGCCGGTGATACGCGAAGCCTCTCCCCGCTCGAATTCCCCACGTATGAGGGCCTCCCGAAGCAAAGGCGCGCATTCGTCGGGCAAAGTCTCCTGACGATGGACATAGCGCTTGAGGCGTCCTCCCAGCGTCTTGAGATCGAACAGACTGTCCATGTAATCGAGCTGATCGAGACATACGCGCAAAAACCAGCTGGTGAACAGTTCCAGACCTTTAAGCGACAGGTTACCCCGTCCATCGCGGTCGCCCTGGCGTGGTTCGTCGGCCCAGGCCATATGCTGCTTATATTCGGCGCGTCCTTCGGGCCCCCCCGCCAGGCCTCGGGCCAGACCGCGGGAAACTGACCAGAGACCATGAGCTCCCACTCCGACCGCTTGTGCCATCGCATGACTCATCAAACGGCTGACCCGGCCGTTGCCGTCCGGAAATGGATGGATGTAGTTGAAGCGATGATGCGCCGTCGCCATCGCGAAAAGTCGAGCGCTGCGGCTCGCCCCGACGGCCATCATCGCTCCTTCTGGAGCCGGCTGAAAAGCGAACCGCTGGTGGAAATAGGCCATGAAATCGGGCACTCGATCGCTCGCGGGAGGCAAATGCCTGCCGACCTCGACGTCCTGCTCTTGCCCCCGCCGCCATTCGCCGGGCGTCATGACGAAGCTGTGGTGGTTACCCGCAATCGTCAGCATCTTTTCCGTTGCACCGTCGTAGAAGGCCCGGTGGAGGTACCGGATGAATTCTAGTGATGCCGGATCGGGCAGCGTCCCTGCCGCCGCCCGCTCATCGATCTCCTGCTGAACACGATAGTGCGCAACGGCTTCAATCTTGAGGTCGCGCCGATCGTCCCCAGGCTTAATTCCGTGCAGGGCCTGCTCGATCTCGCGTGGCCGGGTGTTGTGGCCTTCGATCAGGTTGCTGTAGTAGGTGTTCATGATCCTGACGGTTCGGGCCAGTTGGGCTGCCGTTTCAGGATGGAGAGCCCGGCCAAGTCGTTCGGCCCTAGCGACAATCTCAAGCGAAAGGTCGAGCAGCTCGCCATTGGGACGCTCGATACGCGCAGGCTCGATGCGTGTGGGTGCTTCCTCAATTGTCATTTTGGCCGATATCCAGTTTTTCTACTATCCTCACATATATGGGATTCTTGCCAATTTTTCATCGCATTTGGCCGATCCCTTGGCCGATATTCTGCGCATGGATAATGACATGGTCCCGAACTCGCAATCGATCATACCGTCGGGCACGGGCTGGTCACAGAACTTGGGATGATCATGGCGATCGTGAGAGGGGCATGCCGTGGGTGGTCTCTTCATCGTAATGAAACCCACCACCTATTCACACATACGGGCTATCCGCATGGCTATTTTGGCCGATATTCAAACTCAAATTTTCCACGGTAGCTCATGGATTTACAAGGATGCTCCATCGAATCTGGCCGATCATCTGGCCGATGTCTTCGCGAGCGCGGCTGATCATCGCAACATGGTCCGCTTAATCACCAAAATTATCAGAAAGAGTATGGGCGACGATGTCCCGTCAGTCTGGCGGTCAATTCCGCGAACTTCTGTCGCGCCACCATGATGTCTGTCCTTTTCGACGCCTTGAAGGGAAGCGAACCACGGGGCATCCTCTTTGGATGGGCTAACGCCTTGAATATACTGCAAGGTTCGATAAGTTGAATGCCGAGCCGCAAGGCACTACTTCGCGAACTCGCGATACAGCTCGACCGTCGGTGCGTGTGTATCGATCGTGTCGGCGACCTTGGCTGCCATCGGCAGGTTCTTCTTTTCCGCGCCCCATACCGCCCTAAAACGTTCAACCGCCTCGCGCGCGGTGTCGATCACCAGCTTCTCGGAAAGCTCCGCTTTCGCAGCCAGATGCGCCAGCTCGTCCTTCGACAGCGCCGCCATCTTTTTTGTCCGGGAGAAATTGAGCGCCGCCGTATCTTCCCCCTCGATGTATGGGATAGTCGACAACAGGTCATACGCTGGCGAGAGCGCAGGGGTGCGGCGATCAGGATAGATGAGCGACCAGTTCTTCAGGTGCATGTCGCCATTGCCGACCAGTGTGCTGAAGACTAGACGCCGGATGAATTCCGCCACGTCGGCCGTGCTGGTTTCGATCCCCAGCACGCGGCCGATCATCCGGTAATTGCCCTTATCGTATTTATGGTCGGGAAAAACGCCGAAGATTTGCGCAAAATCCTCGATATGCACCGGTCCCTCCGGCGTGCGGTCAAAACGCTTGATCGCCAGCGCCTGCCCGTGCAGCTCGCCCACCCCCTGCGGCAGGCCGCTCACGGCATCGAGATCAACCAGCTGGATCTCGGGCACGTCCATGCCCATCATGCGGGCGATAGTCATCATCGCGAACTCGTTCTCGGGCACGCCGCTATATTGCTGAGAGGGCAGCTTTACGATCCACGAGCCACCCGTGCCCTCGGCCGATACGGTCAAGCCCCCGCCCTTTTTGTCGTTCTTATAGGCTGAGAATTTCAGCTGCACACCCGCCAACGAAAAGCGTAGCGCGTTCGGCCGAGCTTCGACGATAGCCCGCTCGTCATCCGGAGGCGCGTCATCCCCTTCGGAGGAATGCACCGTCACAGCCCCAGGCAGATCGCGGCCGAGCATCCAGAGCAGGAAGAATTCCCGCGACGGCTTCACACCCGCACGACCAGCGAGGTATTTGCGCAGCGGTCCTTCCGGCAGTAGGTTCGAGAAGAAGGGCGGGACCACCATGTTGTACGGCCTGAACTTCGTGATGAGCGCCCCGAACGGATCTTTCAGAGACAGGCTAAGCGTCGGCCGCTTTTCGTCTTCGATATAAGCATCGTTGAACGCGAGGATAGTGCGCCCATCCTGCAGGTTTGTAAGGGTCGCTACCGGTTGCCCATACAGTCTGACATCGAGGACCGTGACCTTAGGCATTATCGTCTTCCTCATCCAGCGCATAGGCCGAGCGAGGGACCGCGTCGTCACGGTCGCGGTGCACCGCGGCGTTGCGGAGGTGTCTTACTGCATGTGCGGTCCTGCTCAGTTCCTGACGGGACGGAGGATCGGCCAGCCACCGGTCGAGGCGTGCAGTCGCCTCTTTGAATGTGTCCATCTCCTCGGCCGACAGAGGAAGATGCCTTAAGAGCGCGAGACTATCTTTGAATGTATCTGCCTCGGAAGCACTACCGAACGCGCCCCTGTGCTCCGCAAACCACCGCTCGAGGCGCCCCACCAGCTTGCGCTGGTTGGATGTCAGAACATCACTCGATGCCGGTGCGCTATCGAGGATGTTGCGTAAGGCCGGCATCAGTTTTCTCGGGGCAAGGACGATCTCGAGGTCGAGCGCGCGCGCCACATCCACTAGGCTGCCAAGTCCGGGCTCCATGGTGCCCCGTTCTATCTGAGAAATATGGCTTTGCGTCAGGCCCGATCGTGCGCTCAGCTCGCGCTGGCTCATTTTCTGCGCTTCGCGCGCGGCACGCAGCCGCTGCGTTATATGCTCCGTTTTATACGCCATATCATTATCCTGTATCGCGTGATGCGAGCCATACAGGATAATATATAGAAAATTCCACATGACGATGCAATGTTGATACATAAAACAGTATCAATGCGAGAATTCTATATGCAATCATATATCATGTTCCAGTCTTAGAACCCACGATTACCCATCAGCTGCTATAACCACCCATAGTAGCGCCAGGATAGCGTCGTCGATCAGGCTCGCGACAAGGCCTTGCTTTTACTTTCACAGTCTCGCGCGGGTTAGATCCGGTGCTGGATGTCGTCTCCAACGAATTTTTACGTCCCTACAGGCCCGCAAGGGCCTGAGCAGTAAGCAGCCGAGCTACCAAGCGGTACTGCTCTACGAGGAAATCATCATCGGTGAACCATTCGGCATAGGGTGCCATGCGAACCCCCTTCGTTTCAGAATCCTTGATTTGGCTCGCACCGGCGAACATTAACCGTTTGCCGTCCGATGAACGAACCATCTCGGCGCTGACGGTCATCGCAATCCCTCGCCCATTGTTGGCGCCAGTTGGAACGCTCAATGCGTGGTACACGTTGATCTTCAGCTTGGCCGAGGCGCTTAATGGCGCGTCCGTTACGCGATATCCCTTGGCAATGAGATCTTGCTTCGCCTGAATCTCGATGAGCTCGCGGAGGTTTATGCGCGTATCCACGACCTCTTGAAGGCGAGAGGTAGCCTCTGACACCGTGGCGGGCACTTTCCCAGAACTTGCATTTGCCTCACTTAAATTTGGCCCAAAGACCGAGGCTTTTGATAACTGCACAGGCTCCACGTAGACGAAGCCTATGGAGGCCTTTCTCTGCGGATCAATGGTGGACGCGGCGCAAGCGGTAAGAGCGAGCGCGACAACGGCAACAAGACTGCGGCGAAGCAATGGAATCTCCAAATTTTCAAAGTCGATTCGCAATACTACAGAACGGGTTATTCGGGGAGCACCCCAAAATCACACGCGATGAACTGGTCGAATCGTGGGGTAGCGCGGACTACGATCCGACCGACGTCAGAACTGCGAAGCTCAGCGATAACGTTGATGCTTGTATTCTGCGGCCCTCGGCGAATGCTTACCCTTCACCTTCGCCCCTCCATGCTGAACGAGGTGGGATGCATTCACGTTGGAGCTGGTCAAAATGCCTATCCAATATCATGCGAAACCTGGAGTGAGCTGGGACGACGGCAACGACTACGGATATTGATGTCTTGGTCGATATCCAATCATTCCGCCGCAACGACTTCCAACCGCCTGCCCGTCCCGACCTCGTCCAGGTTATGGACTCGCACTGCAGAGCAGACCTTCCGGGCAATCTCCGTCAAGTGCCGGTGATGTGTGAAGTAAATCACCTGTCCGTGCTGGGCCATCTCAGCGAATAACTTGAAGGCCTCTTCGGCGCGGAAGTCATCAAACGTCTCCATAATGTCGTCGGCAAGAAAAGGCACTGAGCCGCGACTGGTGACGAACTCGTGGTAACCTGCCACCCGGAGGGCGAGATAAAGCTGGAAACGGGCGCCCTTCGAAAGCTCGTTCGCCGCCTTCGATCCGCCACCGGCCGCGACGGCGATCAATACCTCTGCTTCCTTTCCCGGCTGAGCGGCGACGCCCTCGTAGGCGCCTCGGCTGATGGTCCTGAACGCCGACGACGCGCGGGCCATCATCGCGCTGCGATGCCTGTCCCTGTATATTCGAAGTGCGTGTTCGGCCGCCGCCACGCCGGCTCTAATCTCCATGTAGCGCCCGGCGCTTTCCGTGATCTCGAGCAGCAGGGTGCGCCGTTGCTCCTCGATTTCAGCGACCTTGGAGTCCCCTCCCACGGCGTCGAGCGCGTCCACGGCTTTGGATTTCGAATGATAGAGGTCGTGGCATCTGGCTTCTTGATCTTCGACGAGCGGTTTCAGGGTAGCGAGCTCTCTTTCCAGCTCGGTCCTATCGCTTGCGGATAAAAGGCTTTCGACCGCCAGTATGTCCGAGGCGCCGGTCATCTCGACGAGCTGGTGTTCGAGGTCGAGTATCGCATCTTGCAACTCACGCCGCTGCGTCACGATCTCCAACGAGGACTCGACTTCGTCGAGGGTCGCCACCCGGAAATGATCCAGCATCGCACGTTGGCGGATCGCGGACACCTCACGCGACGAGGACAGCGCGCGTTCTTCCGCCCGCAGAGATTTGAGGTCTTCCTGAAGCTTCTCTCGGCGATCTTGGTCGAGGCCGGCCGTCTTCACCCGTTCCGCGATCGCATGGAAGAGTTCGCCCGGCGGTCCGTGGCAAGGTATCCCGAGGATGCCGCAGACGCGATGAACATCCTCCTCGAATAGCGCCTGGTCCTTTTCCATCTTCTGGATACGGTCAAGGTATCCTTCCCTGGCATCGATCGCGGTAGCCAGCAGGTCGAGAATCTCCAGGATTTCCGTTACCGACTCCGGTCCCGGAACACTGTCCAGCTCGTCCAGCCAGCATTCCCCGCACAGCGACTTCCAGGTCGCAACCCAGCTCGACGCCGCCGCCTCCGCCTTGTTCGCCGCCTCGCGTCGCTCGGATTCCTCCTTTTCGAGGCGGGCAAGCTGCTGCACCGTGCTATCGTACGCGTTGTAGTCGTCCAGCACGTTTTCACAGGCGGCGATCAACGCTCCCATTTCGGCGTCCGGATCGAAGGACACTCCTGCTCGGCTCATCGCGTCGGTCAAGAGACGCCTTGACCGGTTCAGCCTGTCTCTTGTCTCTGCACGTTCCATCTCGATGGCTTGCACTTCCCCATGTGATCTTAAAGCGTCCTCGCGGCGCTGGAGCCATTCCGAGAACTCCGACGGCTCCATGGCTGCGCCAGGGGTAAAAGAAGCCGTGTACTCGCCGATCTCCGCCTTAATCTTCTCCAGTTCGGTCGACGCTTGCTGCAGTCGGTTGCGACAGGTGTCGATTTCCGCGCCGACGGCGGCCCGTCGATGGCCAAGCTGATGGAGCTTGCCTACTTCGGCGAAATACAGCAGTCGCCGTGACGTCAGATGGTCGTCCGTCTTCATAGCGGCTTCGAAGGCGTCGGCCGAGGCGGCGTCCAGACTGTTTCGATGAGCCGTCCAAGCTTCGTTGCGTTCTGCCCTCGCTGCAGAGGCGGCTGACTCGTCGATATCACCTGCCTGCCCTCGAACCGCACCTGTTTCTGCGTCGAGCTTCCGCGCCTCAGCTTCCAGACGGTCGAGATCGACGTTCGACGCGCGTACCACTTCTTCTGCCTGCTTGTGCCGGCTCTTCCAACTTTCGATCTTGGAGCCCGTCGGGCACGCGAACGCGGCAAGCTCCTCACCCGAGCCGCGCCAAGGCAAGAGCCTGGCCAGGGTTTGGGTAAAGGTGGCAGAGGTCTGTTCACGGCGCCTCATCAGAGAACGCAGCCCCAACTCTTCGTCGGAGCGCGGTATCGTTCTTATCATCGTCGCGAGCAGCTCGAACGCCTTTATCTTTTCCGGCGTGAGTTCTGCAAACCCGCCGAGGTTCGCGCGCTGTTCACACAACAGGCGGGCGACCTTGACAAGCTCCTGCGAGGCGGTGACTGCATTGGCGTCGACCCCTGACTTCGATCCGATCAGCCCGCGTAGCTTTCCAACATGGGCGGCATCGAGGACCAATCTCGCAGGGGATGCTTCACCCGGCTTGCCAAGCCGGAGGAGCAGCGCGTCGATCGAGAGGTCGGCGGCCTTTGCGGATATCCTTGGAATGTCCAGTTGCGCGGTCATGTAACGCGCCCGCAAGTTTGAAAGCTCGTCCATGCGGGACGACATGCGTAGTGCTGCGTCATCTACGACGAGACCAACTATCCGATCTTCGAGTTCGAAAATCGCGCGCTCAAGGCCGCGACTTTTTACGTCGTACTCGATCTCGGCCTTTCGGAGTTCCGGCAGTTCCCGCCCCCAGCTCTCCGGCGCCTCGGGCATCTCCACAAGAGCGGCCAAGCGTTCCTTGGCGGCAGCAAGACGGGTCATAGGTGGGAGCGCCCCAAGGACACGTCTGATCTCGTCTATGCGGCCCTGCGTTCCGGCTCGTTCGGCTACAGCTTCGTCGTAACGTCGGCCGAATGAGACCTTCTCGCCCACGAGGCGAGCATAATCGCTTGCCTGCACGTCTAGCGCCTCACGCTCGGTCTTGAGCGAGATCAGCTTTGCTTTGAGGTCAGACAACACGCCGCTTCGCGCGCGATACTTGTAGAAGCCGTCCGCTTCGGTTCGGATCGACAGCAGCTCGCGGCTAAGCTCAGATAGACCAGCGCTGGCCGAGAATAAAAGCTGGCCAAGATCGCCCTTGCTCGCCAGAATCCCCTCGCCGCCTTTCTCCAGTGTGTCGTCGTCCAAGGAAAACATCGTGCTGAAGGCGTCGCGATCGATGCCGCCCAGGTCAGCCTTGATGAGCGTTTCCGCCAGAGGCCGATCCTCGCTGTCAAGCAAGCTGTTCTGGGGCCGCTTGATGCGTACGAACTCCCGATCGATCCCCGCTACGGTGACGTTCGCGCCTATCCGCATTGTCGGGTATGGATGCAGGAAGCCGTACCGGCTCGTGGTTCCTATCCCGAATATCAGATCGAGAATGGCGTCCAGGGATGTCGATTTGCCGGCTTCGTTCGGGCCGTAGACGACATGCAGGTCAGGCGACCCGTGCGGCTTGTCGCCGAAATCGAGCACCCCGTCGGTGAACTTTCCATATCGGGTGAGATCGAGGCGGTTCAGGCGCATCTACTCGGCCTCGCGCGTTCTCAGGCGGGCCAGCACGCTCGCCGACCCCTCCCGGCCGAAGTTGGTCAGCATGTTCTCGAAGGCGTCCCGATCGGCCCCAAAGATGTCGCGAAGCTCCGAGGGTAATTGTCCTCTAAGTTCCTCCGCGATCTCGCGCAACTCGGTGCGGTATCCCGTCGAACCGTCGACTTCCTGCTTGATAATTGTTGCGAGCTCTGCGAGTGCATCGGACGACACGCCATCGGCTTCCCCCGCTGGGGAAGTTGCGACCTGCACCTTATCTATCCACGTCTTGCCAATGATCGATCCACGCGTCTCCATTTCGGTCCGTAGCAGGTCCGCATCCCGCCGCATCCGCCAGGAAAGCACGCTGGTTCCAGTGAGATGGATGCGGGCGACCAGATGGTCAGCGGAAACTGTTCCACGCATCCGCTCCAGTTCTACATTAATTCTCTCGACCAAGTCCTTCCATTCGTTGACGCCAGTGACATTAACGACGAGCCTCTCGAACTGGGCGACGCACGTCTGACGCTCCTCGATTTCGATGGAGCGGTCCTCCCTTATTGTCACCAGGGAAATGGATTTCGGACCATCTTCATTGATGTCCCTTCCCTGCGGCATGCCAGGCATGACAATCGCTGATGATGGATCCTCAACGATCGACCGCTTGTGAATGTGGCCAAGCGCCCAATAGCGGAAACCACTCTGCTGAAGATCGGCGACGCTGCATGGAGCATAAGGATCATGCTTCTCGGATCCGCCGAGGCTTGTATGCATGACACCGATGTTGACCGTATCGGGCAGCGGAATGGCGTAGTGCCGCAGCAGACTTTCGGGCGCGTGCGGCTTGGCGAAACTGAGACCGTGAATTGCGACCGGAAACTCGCCAGCAGCACGATCTATCGCTACGACTTCTGCAACCGCTCCGAAAACCTTCACGCTGTCGGGCATCACGAGTTCCGTCGTGATTCTCGACAGGGCGTCGTGATTGCCCCGGATGAGGAAGGTTCTGATCCCGGCCTCATGCAGTCGACGGAGCTGCTCCGCTAGGAAGCGTGCCGTCTTCATGGACGTCTGATCGCCGTCATATAGATCGCCCGCCAGCACAAGCGCGTCGACTCGTTCTTCAAGGCAGAGATCGATGATCCGTACGAACGCACGCCTCGTCGCTAATCCAATAAGCTCGGATAGTTCGCGATTACGCAGCGCGAGCGTTCTCAACGGCGAGTCGAGGTGAATGTCAGCCGTGTGCAGGAAGCGATAGGTCAAGTGGGAACCTCATCCATTGCGCCTGATTGATAAGGCAACGCTGGGATTCGCGCCAGAACATATTCGCGTTTTGTTCTCTTCTCCACAGCATAGTTGGCCTGGGCTGCTCGGGATCGAGCAGGAGGCTTATCTCGCGCCATAGACAACCCGTCCGGCGACAGTGTGAAGCGTTCGCTTGGAGAAACCTTCGGCGCGATCCGCGACCTACGCTCCCGTTTCGTCTCTGTCATCACGAGAGATGGAAAGGAGTACTTGATCCCGAACGAGGATTTTATTGCTCAGCAGGTCGTGAACTGGTCCTTTTCCAGCGAGTATGTCCGCATCGAGGTCAATTTTCGCACCTCGTACGACAGCGACCCACACGAGGTTGCCCGCATCGCGGTCGAAGCTGCGAAAACCATTCCGCGCGTTGCCAGCACCCACGCCCAGCCGGTCTGTTGGATGACCGCATTTGGCTCATCGTCGCTCGACTTCAAACTGAGATTCTGGATCTCCGACCCGAGCAACGGGCTGACCAATGTCCGTGGTCAGGTCCTGATGGCATTGTGGGATGCGTTCAAGGCGGCCGGTATTTCAATCCCGTTCCCGCATCGTGAGATTATCATGAAGACACCTCTGGAGGTCGTGGATTCACTCGAACGCAGCGAAGAAATGCGGCGCGGGCAGCAATCGGCGTCCTGAGGAAGACTTCCCCCGTGCGACATGACTCGCCGCAACGCCGCGAGCACACCTTGTCGCGCCATGAAGAATGCAAGGATAAAACACGCAAACAGCAACGCCAACAAAACAGCGGCAATCGCCATCGAAAGGGCTTCCGGCCACGGGGTCACCAATCCCTCGAAGCCAAATTCGGTTGGCCTTAAGATCTTGGGCACTTCTAGTATGTTATATTGACTTATAACAACTTATAAAATAAATAGCTTATATCTAGTTAAAGTGGATATGAGTCATGGATGAAGTTCGCAACCCATTTGCTCCCGGCGCTGGATCACAACCACCTGAACTCGCCGGTCGGGACAAGATCCTTGAAGACGCACGAATTGCAGTCCAACGAGCCATTCGTGGTAAACCCACTCAATCGCAGATACTGCTAGGTCTTCGCGGCGTCGGAAAGACCGTCCTGCTAAATCAAATTGAGCAGATCGCCGAAGAGCATGGACATTTAGCTTCGATGATTGAAGCACCAGAAGGGGTTCCCCTTCCAACCCTCCTCTATCCCCGTGTCCATCAGGTCCTTCGAAAGCTTAGCGTGATTGAGAATGCGAAGGCTAGCACCTTCAGTGCAATGCGAGCGCTTCGCAGTTTTGCCTCGATATTCAAAGTTGAAATGGGCGATTTCGCCCTGTCGGTTGATCCCGAAACCGGGACCGCTGACAGCGGAAACATTGAGTACGATCTTGCCGAACTGTTTGTCCGCGTCGGGGAGGCGGCAAAAGCTGCAGGGCGTGGGTGGACGCTTCTGATAGATGAAATCCAATACCTTGGTGAGCAAGATTATGCCGCATTGATTGCTGCTATTCACCGAATAAATCAAAAAGGTCTCCCAGTCTTGTTCTTCGGTGCCGGGTTACCTCAGGTCGCGGCGCTTTCGGGCGATGCAAAGTCTTATGCGGAGCGGCTCTTCGCTTACCCGTCGGTCGGCGCTCTTGACCAGAAATCCGCGGAGCTTGCCATCAAGAATCCGATTGAGGAAGAGGGCGAGCAGATCGAGGTCGACGCATTACACGCTATCGTCACGAAGACGCACGGTTACCCCTACTTCCTTCAAGAATGGGGCTATCAAGCATGGAACAGGGCAGATCATTCGCCAATAGATGTTGCAGACATTGAACAATCTTCACAGAAGGCATTGCAAAGACTCGACGATGGATTCTTTAGAGTGCGATTTGATCGCCTGACGCCGCGCGAACGTGAATATGTTTGCGCCATGGCGAAGCTGGGCAATGGGCCGTATAAGTCAGGCGATGTCGCGGAGATGATGAAGGAGCCGCCCAACAAGCTTGGGCCCATGCGGGCAAGCATCATCAAGAAGGGCATGATCTATAGCCCTTCATATGGAGATATAGATTTCACGGTGCCATTGTTTGGCGACTATTTAGTACGCAATTGGATAGAAGCCGATGGGCATTTACCGTCGACCAAGCGATAGCTCCCCGCCGCGACCGTTCGGGAAAAGTCCGTCTACGTCCAGCACACGAACAGCAACCGGTTTCTGGCGCGCGAAAGCATCTAGTGTCCGTTACTGAACAGCATCTCACGGCCGGCGCCCAAATTCGGCGTGTATCGGCGCGCCCTTCCTTCCTTGCAAGACGTTCTGCAATTCTCTCTTTGTCTTTGAACAAAGATGTCATAGGGTACAGCTTGCTCCCTCTAAAAGCCTGACCGAAAAAGAGTTGTGTGAAATCAGTCATTTGTGATTCTGTTTGTTTGCTTAGGACGACCGGAGACCACAATGGGTTGGACTGATTTCACCCGTCGGCAATATGCCCGACGCACGAGCCGCTATGCAAGTGACCTGACGGACCGGGAACCGAACGGGACGATGATCCGGGTCGCCCGGCCGACCGCTTCGTGGAGCGCTGGCAAAAGCTCGATCAGGCCAGCCAGCGTCAATATCAGACAGGCGACATGTCCGACTACAAAGCCACGCGGTCGCAGATGGGCGATATGGCGAAAAGCCTTGAACGTGATCCGCAGTTGGAATCCATCCTCGCGGGCCGCAAGAAAGACCTCGGTATCGGGATCGACTCAGGCCGCAGCCTTGGCCGGGAATTAGTCTTCACACATGGTATCGACCTTGGAAGAGGGCGCGGGATCGGATTGTGATCCATCCTATTTACCGCCGTCTCTACGCCATTGTACGACAAAGAGAAAAACGCTCTTGCGCATCTGTAGCGGCCTGTCCTGTCTGGTCTCAGCAACTGTCAGAAAAAGCCAGCAGGAAGCAGCGCAGCCATGCGTCAACCAGACCGTATCATCCGCCTGAATACTGTGCTCGCCCGCACCGGCCTGTCCCGCTCCACTATCTATCGTAAGATCGCCGAAGGGAAATTTCCGCCCCAGCTCAGGATCAGCACCAACGGCGCGGGATGGAAGGAATCGGAAATCAACCGCTGGGTCACCAACCCCGTTGATGGCGTCCACGAAGCGAGTTCGACTTCGATGACTTCTGATCGCGGAGACGACAGCGGCCCAGACAGAGCGCCCAATTCCCCGCGTAGCAGACCGCCCACGGCGTCGGAGGAGCTTGAGGAATTGCTGGGCTATCCGTGGCCCTTTCCCGGCAGGCCGCCCAAGCATGACCTGTCCGCATGGACCGTTACTGACGACTGGCCCGATCTCGTTCCCGTCACGGAAGCCGAGATCGAGGTGTTCGAGCGATGGTTCGGCGATCTGTTCGATGAACTCTTTGGCTCATCCGATCCTTGATAAACCCGGCAATATGCCGTATATAATCAAGGAAAGGAGATCGGCCATGCCCAGACCTGCAAGTGAAGTCGAAACCGCCCGCCTTGAGGCGCGGGTGCCCGTCAATGTCTACGAGCAGATGCAGCGCGCCGCCCGGCTGCGCGGCATGACGCTGACCGGCTATCTCATCGCGACGGCGGGTGAGGACGCCCGCCGCACGGTCGAAGAAGCAGACGTGTTGCGTCTGGCTGCCGAGGATCAGGTGCGCTTCGCCAAGGCACTGATCGATCCACCCGCGCCAAACGCCCGTCTGGTTCGCGCCGCAAAGCGTCATGCTGATCTGATCGCGCCCCGGTGAGTGCAAGGTTTGTCATAGAGGCGCTTTCCAAGGCGCACCAGCGAAAGACGTTCTCGTGCGGCAACGAGCGGATCGACCTCTATTTCCGCGAGACCGTTACGCAGGACATCAAGCGTCGATACGCGACCTGCTTTGTTGCCCAAGACCTTGAGACCGACCGGATAGCGGGCTTCTACACGTTGTCATCGAGCAACGTGCCGCTCGTGACGGTGCCCGAGCCGCTGGTGAGTCGGTTGCCGCGTTATCCGACTGTTCCGGCGGTGCTTATCGGCTGGCTTGGGCGCGATCAGTCCTATGCGGGGCTTGGACTCGGCGAGGCGCTGCTGTTCGATGCGATCAGAACAGTCGCCGAAGCACAGATTGGCGCTCATGCCATCTTCGCCGACGCCATCGACGAGAAGGCCGCAGCCTTCTACGCGGCCTTCGGGTTCACGGCGCTGATTGATCGCCCCAATACCCTGTATCTGCCTGTTGCGACGGCACAGCGCCTTTTGTCGGGAGAAATGCCATGAAGACCGAACCTGTATCAAGTGACGGCAAATCTCCGCCTGTTGTAATGCAGCGCGCCGCTCTCTATCTGCGCGTCTCGACGGCACGGCAGGCCGAGCATGATGTTCACCGGAAAGTTTAATGCCCCTGTCTTTATCCCATGTGCTGAGTAGTTAATTGGTCATGCAATTCAACAGGCTTTGGATATTCCCTTTCATCAGCTTCCAATTTTTAAGCTGATCTAGTGGATAGCCAATTTTCACGTCGTAGCCTGCCGCGCGCGTGATTTGCTCACAGTGCGGATAGCGGCGAGGTTGTGGTACGGTGCAGGAAATCACGTCCGTGATGGACGAGCCGTCGCGACCAAAGAACAGGGTCTGTTTCTGCCAGTCTGGTTGCAACCGCACCGGCAACTGGACCTGAAAAAGACCTTCCGACACAGCTTGTTCGGCAAAAGAGGGCTCACCAGATGTAGCCTTTCTTCCCGACAAAATGTTCGTGGTCACCCTAGCAAGGTCATTTATTTCAATGAAATTGGTGACCAGGAAGCTGACCCATTCCTCCCTTCCCGCGACGATTTTCCCTTGCATCTCCCCACGCGGGTATGGCTCAAGCGTATCCCGATGAAAGTTGAAGTTGGCGCCTCCGTCGCCATCCTTCGAGAAGGCGTCTGCGGTTTCGGGGAACAGGAGATAGTCGGCAGGGATTCGCACCTTCACCTTCGCCCCTCCATGCTGAACGAGGTACCCGTCAGCAATCGTTCCAGAGAAATCGAATCCGCCGCAGATCCTGGCAGAACCACCCTCTTCATGGGGGTTTTCACGGGTTGCACTGTACTCAATACCGGAATTCTTGACTTGCGAACTCAGAGCCCCAGCAATCATTGCAACGGCGACTGCGAACACCCCTAAAAGCACAGCCGCACTGAATTTGAGAGCAAAGTTCATCTCATTCTTCTCGAAACACGCGTTGCATGCCGGTGATCAGCGTCTCCGTGTAGCCACCATATGGTTGGCTCTGTTGATCGCCGTCGCAATCGCGGCAATGCACGCCGAAGTGCCAAGGTTGCATGGCGACGCAACGCCACCTGTGCCCGCGATCTCCAGGATGGCCGCCGTTCCGGAATTGGTCCGGGCGATCTGCGACAGCGCGCCGTCGATCGCGTCGGGTACGCACCTCGCTTGAGTCCAATCCGTAAGGCCCGGTAACGAGGTGGGCGTTGCTTCCCCAACGGTCCAAAGGCCGATGTGCTGCGGCTTTGGACGGCCCCCTCGCTGCCGAAGGTCCTTCGCATATCGGGATCGCCCCGATGGCCTGAGGTTCATGGCACAGCGCGTAGCTGAGGAACTTGCTTGTGTCCGTCAGATCTATTTTCATCCCATTCTTAAAGCGGTCACCGCCGGCGCTCGTGCATCATTGACCGAAGGCGCTTTGACAAATCGAATTGGCGCCGGGGGCCATACTGTCCTCCAGCGTCTTGATGCGGGAGATCACGTTCTTTTCTGTCGAAGCCGCGATAACGCATCGCCTCACCTCGTCGTGTTCTGGCACGTAGTACGTCATGGTTACGCCGCGCGTGGGGTATTGAGCCCAGTGACCCGGTGCTCGACCCATGCGTTCGTGCTGCCAGATCAACAGATCCCCCTTCAAAGATTCCGTGGTTTTAACAGGCGGGCCAAACCTGCGACGGAACTCTGCGACTGGCTTACCTCTCCATTGATCGTTGAGCTTGTTATAAGGCAGGGCAAAGCTGGTGCTGATTGCCCGGTCTATGCCGGTTTTCACGGAACTTGCGGCAGCGCACGCACTGAGTTGCGTGGAAGCGGCAACAATCAAACATACTGCGGCGGCATTTGATCGCTGCAATCCAGTGCTCGAGTTACGTCTCAAACGGCTCGTAGTCTTCGTATTCCCAGAACATATATCGCGCCAATTTGGTCGCAATCTCATTCCAAGTCTCCCCTCTAGTGTCAGCAATCGTGCGCCGAGCAAGCCCTTCAAGCGCCAGCGGATCGTAGTGATCCATTGAATATCCAGTGCCGGACGAAGGTCGGTTCATCCGTCCGGTTTTTGGCGAACCAACTGGGCGTCGAAACCTCAGGAGAAGATCTCTGCCCCCTCCTGGCCAGCAATTCCAATCAAGATTCGCCAGATAGAAATCGTGGGGATCGCCGGGGCGGTAGTTGTTGAACTAGAGCAGCCCGTCATTGTACGGCGCCTCACTCAAGATTGCCTTGATTTCCAGCTCTCTTTTTTTTCTCCATTCGCTTGACGCGAGCGCCAACAACCTAAGCTGCTCTTGAAACATCGGCCTTCTGAAATCCACGCCAGATATTGAATGCGTCGCGGCATAGCTGGAAGCGATATCATGCGTTATACTTAAAAACACAAAGTACAAAACATCATCAATCGATGAGCATTTTATTCTCTTCAGTTCGACGCCACGTTCTTCAATGACGTAATACATCTCGCCGTTGTCTTTGAGATCGACATATGGAGTTGCCATACCATCACCGTGAAATTGGACGATGGTTTCGCCAATGGGGAGCCCTATTTGTAGGGCAATATCTTTGAAGCGTTTCTCTATTTCTGCCTTTTTCGACATATTACTCACCTACGGAGATTTTGAGAGGAAGCCGCCATCCAGCAATTCCTGTACGGACATTTGTGTCTTGAATTGCAATCCGCCTCCGGGTTGATCAAACCACGGAGCTGCTGGTCCCGCTTGTACGGGAAGTGGTTTGACTACGATATACTTTGTGTAGGTATCGGTTGCCGAAATCGTCGGCAATGCACGTTGCTCAAATGGCGTTCCCGCTGGTGCGAGGAAACTGCCGGTGCTTTTCCCATAGCGATCAATTAGAGTTCCCGGCTGGAGCGTCGAATTTTGCGATGCTCCGGCAAAACCATCATTGGGAGGCCAGCGGATTTGACCGTCCGATTCGATCCACTTCGGACTAACTCCTAATCGTTTGGCGGTAGTAACTTGCTCGCTCGTCCATCGACTATCTCTATTGGTGCTAGCGATCTCTCTTTCGAGAAGAGCAACGTCATCCGCAACTAGCTGTCCGCTCGCCCCCGCTGCAGCCAGCTTTGCATAGGCCACGTTGGTCAGACCGTCGCTAATGTCGGCAAGGATGCCGCCGAGCAGCTTGCAATTTGGTCCTGGGCTGCGTTCACAATACGCAACAGCTCGGAGGTCGCCGCCGGCTTCGACCTCAGTCAGGGCCTGCGAGAAGAATAGACCTTCCTGACGAGCATTAATCCTGCTCGCAGCGTCGAGGGAATATTCTGCGAGTTCAACGACGTAATCGTTTTCGAGCAGATACTTTTTAGCGTCTTCGATCTCCTTGAGGTGAATTCCTACGCACGCGATCGTCCGGCAATTTGCCAGGGCTTCGTCCTGGATATCGTCGATCGCTTTGTATTTTTCAGCGACCTTGCCGATGCAGGATTGGTTCTGGTCGCACGCAATCATCTCCTCCAGTTGCTTTTCCAACTGCCGATGCGTGAGGTAATTGTACTGGAAGGCATTGCCGGCATAGGCAGCACCTTCGCTGCCGCCGATCCCGGCGCCGATGCCTTCGACGATGCCGCTGCTGATCGAATTGATCAGGAAGGTGCGTAGCGCAGGGTCGGGGCCGCCGAGCGCAACAGGCGATCGAGGAAGCTGACGAAGTCGGCTTCGGTGCTCGTGTTTGCAATGGTGCCGCCGACCTTGCCGGTGGCGACGTCGAAGTGGGCGATCAGCGTTTGGGTGCCGTGACGGACATATTCGAACTCGCGCCGCTCGACCTTGCCCGGCTTGGTCGGCAAGGAAGGGGCGATGCGTTCGAGCGCCTGGATGCCGGTCATCTCGTCGACCGACACCGTCTTCGTCGTCTCTTGGGCGGCGATGGCGCTGCGATAGACGCGGCACACATCGATGCATCTGGTTTCAAAGTCCGGATCGGGCTTGGCCGTCAGCCAAGGGCGAACCAGATGCGGCTTGAGGTCGGATTCTTTTTAAAAAGCGCCCCACAGACCGAGGCGAGATGGAGGTGACGATGCCGCGTCGTACCGCCTCGCGCGCCAGATCGCTGGCGCTCCAGTGGCTGATCGGAACCCCGCTCTCGTCTGGCCGTTCGCATGCCAATGCCACAATGGCGCAAGTCTGTTCCGGCGTAATCGACGCCGGCGCCCCTGAGCGTGGCGCGTCTTGCAGTCGCTGCGCCGCAGTCTCGCCTGCACCGCTTGCCAGCCAGCGCCCCCGCCACAAGCTCACCCCCTTGCGCCATATGCCCAGCCGCTCGGCGCTCTCGCAAACGCCCACGCCATCGCCCGCAAGCACGATCATCCGCGCCCGAAGCGCCAGTTGCTGTGGTGTCGAATGGCTGCGCACCAAGCGCTCCAGTTCACTGCGCTCTTCAGCGCTCAGACTAATCACTCCAGATCCGCGTGACATGGTTTTCTCCGCCTTGGGATTCGAATCACCACCCAAAGTGAATCACCAAATGCATACCGCCGAAACCCCAGCGAGTCGTAACTTCAGCCGAGCTGTACTAGTCCTCTCTGTTCAGCCGCGGAACCTTCAAACAGCTTTGTTCCTGATGGAACATTCATCTCGACTACGCGCGTTGCAGTGTTCCCCCAATTTTGATCCAAGGTGCTATCGATAACGGACTGAAGCGGTCCTGTTGGCGCGCTTTTCGTCCAATAGCCTCCAGCCGGATTTCCGTCTTCAGAAATTACACGGTATAGCTTCGTCGGCTCAGTCGTAATTACCTCTGTATAGGTTGAACTTCTGAATGTCCGTGCAATATCAGGCGGTAGGGGGCCTTCGTTGAGAGGGCCTAGTCACGTACCCCGAGACGTTCCAAAATTTCGATCAGATCGCTGGCGACTTGCCCTACCTCTTTGGGAGGATATCCCACTCTTGTCTCAAAATTCGAAACTCGCGTGCCGAAAACCGTTTCCCTGATGATTGCTACGATCATCAACGCCTCTCGGTCTGTCAGCGACAGAGAAATATTTTCGTTCGCTCTTCCAATCAGTTGCATGTTTCTCTCTCATTGATAGGGAGTCGTTCTTTTGGGCAATGTGGAGATGTATTCGGACCAATTTTGCGGCTGAAATGCCGTGCTTTGTCCAGAGGCCGTTCTATTAACTATCACCACAGTACCGGTTGATTCCTGGAGATAAACCTCTCTTCCATTTCCATAGTAACGGATTTCACTAGGGTGCAATATTACGTTTTCTACGTGAGCTCGGAATTGTGCTGACGTCCTAATGCCGAGTCCTGAAAATTCTCCTTGTTGTAGCACGTGCTTGTAGAAGGAATGATCCAGAATCTCGTCCACCAGGAGTGTCATATCGAGCTTTGCGCCAGACGCTGCGTTTGCGGTGCCTTCCGATGTCCTTAACGTTTCCGTGATCGCAGCGATTTCGGGATCGGACAGGTGGACCAGCTTGCCGGTCACCTGATCAACCGCTCCGATGATCTCATCACCCTCGCGGAGGACGAGGATGCCGGAAGCAACGGTAACAGTCGGCACCAACGTTGAGCCGGCGGTGCCGGCGAGTGCATCGCCAAGAGCCAGTTCTCCCGCCGCACCGACGAGTTCGGTACAGACTGCGGGGTTGGTGAGGCAGGCAGTATACACCTCCGGTCCGACCGCAATCCCGGCGACTGCGAGCAGCGCCAAGGCCGCGCCCTCCGTTACCTGCTGGTCCCTTACGAGCACCTGCTTATAGCTGCTCGCGATCTGTGTTGGCGTGATCCGATTGGCCGCTACGTCATTCAGAACACCGAGCAGGAGCGCATCGGGCGTATTTACCGTACCCGTGCCGAGCACACGCGCCTGAAGGCCGTACTCCTCATCGACGGCGTTCTGCAGATCCTTGCGTCCGCGAACGCAGGCATCACTCGAGAAGGACGCAGCGCACGCTGTGACGAGAGCCGCGTTGTTGGCGTCCGAGAGCTGCTGATAGAAAGCGGTGCTGGCATTCAGATCCGCTTCCAGCGATGCAAGCTGTGTGGGGCTGCACGAGCTGTTCGTGGAAGCCTTACACTTGGCGATCTCGTCCAGGAGTTCGGCTCGTTCCTGATTGGCGTCCTCCAGCTCCTTGTGCGTCAGGTAATTGTACTGGAAGGCGTTGCCGGCATAGGCAGCACCCTCGCTACCGCCGATACCGGCGCCGATGCCTTCGACGATGCCTTCGACGATGCCGCTGCTGATCGAGTTGATTAGGAAGGTGCGTAGGGCCGGGTCGGTGACGTTGGCGCTGTCGACGATCTCGGCCACGAGTTCGCGGATATGCGGACCGAGCAAGGCAGAGGAAGCACCGCCAAGCGCCCCCCGGATCATGCCGGTCACATCGGTGACGCCACCCAGCAGTCCGCCGGCAAGTGCGTGAAGAGCAGCACGCCCAACACCGCCTTCGGCCCAGTAGGCGCGCTCCTCGGGCGTCGTTGCCGCCTGCTCGAGCTTCAGCGAGATGTCGCCGATCGCCTTGGCGGCCTTGGCTTCGGTTCGTGAGATCCGCATCGAAATGGCGCCCGATATCAAAACCTTCGGATTCCCCGGCAAGTCCGATCCGCAGGTGGCCGAGGCCGTGCGGACCCTGCACGCGACGATGTCGAAAGAATTGATCGGACTACCTGGCGGTCCTGCTGCCGGCAGGCTGGTCGTAACATTGCATGTCTTCGATATCAGCACGAAGCAGGCACGGATCATCGGCGGCCATGACAGTCTCATTGACGGAACCGTGCGTCTTGAGAGTGCCAAGACCGGGGAATTGATTGCCGAGGCGCAAAATATCCATGGTCAAGATCTCTCCATGCGCGGTAGCGGCTACGGCGTGATTGTCGCTGTCGTACGCTCTGCCGGATGCCACGGATGTTGCTGTAGCCGCCAAGCCCGATCTGCTCCGCCCCGAAGAGATTGTCGGGTGAATACTGTGCGCTGAGGAGTGTCGTGAGTTCGAAGCGCTCGCCTGATATCTCGAATGGACGCGTGCCGCTGACGGTTGCGCCAAACTTTGAAAAGCGGGGATCAGCCATGCCGGCACCGGGCTCTCCGGCCTGCACGGCGTCGAAGAGGTCGAGCCCTTGATCGAGCGTCAGGTCGAAGGCAAAGACGCCGCCGAGCATCTGTCTCGAATGCGAAATCCCGATCGTGCCGACACTGTATCTGCGGCTGCCCACTTCGATGCGGTTGCCGAGCAGGAAGTTGTCGGTCTGCTTGTAGGTGAGGCCGCCTCTGATCGTGGTGATGGAATTCTTGTCGCGGTCGACGACACGATCGACGCCAAGCCCGATCTCAGCGGAATCGCCTGCCGTATCAATCGGTCCGAAGTTGCCTGGAATGGCACTGTCGTATTCGTACCAGGAGCCATTCGCAGAAAAGGTCCAGTAGCCGTAAGGGATGCTGGCATTGCCCGAATAGCTGTTGCTGCGACCATCACCGTCGCCACCCCAGGGATAGTCGGGGCCGGAATGCCCGTAAGACAATCCGAGCTGGTCGTTGAGGCCGAGGAGGTCATCGAAGCCGAGCGAGACGTTACTCTGCGAGTAGCCGGTGCTTTCCTGACCGAGATTGTTGTTGGCAAGGGTCAAGTGCCAACGCTTGCTTGGCTTGTTTTCGACATTGAGAATGGAGGTGCCCTGCCTGGAGCCCGGAAGCATCGAAGTCTTTGCGTCGTTTGACGACAGACGGTTGATCTGGTCCAGTCCCTGCTCGACATCGCGGATGTTGGCGATTTTTCCCTTCATACCGGGGAAGGCGGTAGCAAGCGCGCCGTTTCGCTCAGTCGGCTTGCCGTTCAGGTAGATGTCGGAAATCGTCCCTTCGACGACCGTCAGTTTCAACAGGTGCGTGCCCGCGATGTCCTGCGGCGGCACGTAGGCGCGCCAGGTGACGAACCCCTTGTCGAGATAGAGATTGGTCAGCGCCTTGAGCAATCCGCTGATATCGGCAACGCCGATGCAGCGGTCCCGATATGGCGCTGTCAGATGATCGATCTCGTTGGGAGAAACCTTCGCTGCTCCTTCGATGACGACGCGTGAAATGGCAAAGCACGGACCGGCAGCTTTGCCAGCGGGTAAGTTGGATATCCCGTCTCCCGTATCCGCCGCATCGGGTGTTGCCTGTTTCAAGCGATCGAGCCGTTGCGCTTGCGCTTTCTCGTCTTGCCGGCGGGAAAAATCCTCGGCCGGGGACTGCGCCTGCGCGACGCCTCCCATGAAGGCGAGCAAAGCCATCACTGCGGAAAACGCTCGGACCGAGTTCACCATCCGACTCCCGCTACTTCGAAGCTTGGCCTTGAAGGGCAGACAACGCCGCCTTCATGCCCTTGAGCGAAAACCGGATGTTGATGTCCTGACCGTCGACCAGCCGTAGCGACGCCTCGCCATTCGTCCCTTTCGAAAGCGCCGCCAGCATTGCTGGCTCCAATGACTGCTCGGCAAAGCATCCCGTCTGATTGCAATTGCGATAGGCGAGCTTGGCGACGGACTTTCCCTCGGCGCTGATTAAGAGGCCACCCTGAAGCGCGACGTTCAGCGGCACGAGCGTGGTCAAGGTCAATGAAGGCGCGGGCTTCTTGCTACTTTTTGTCGTAATTTCCGGAGCTGACGCGATGGCAAGCGTCAGCACATTAACGCCTTTCCCTCACGCATGACTTGCGCAACCTGGGCGATCTCGCAGGTGCGAAATTGTTGGCCGGACGGTGCGCAACGGAAATACCAGTCATCGAACTTTTGAACGGCAACGGCCGTCATGACCTCGCCAATAGTTGCTGCGGGAGCTGTTGAGCTTCTGGCCTCTTCTTGGCTTAGCGAAGGAGAAACAATACTTTGCGCGAAAACGGCAGGCGACATCGAAACTGCGCAACACGCTGTCCACGCAAGAACCTTCATTCGAATGAGGGGAAATCTTGCGGACGGAGAATAACGGCGCGGCATCGGTTAAGCACAACTTTAGCGAATCTTTGTCGATAAATCTCCTTTCCCGTATTCGCCGAATAAGTCAACGCATGCTTGTATGAAATGGTGAATGATTGTTCATTTTGATACAATCCATTCTAGCAATACGCCGCCAATGCGGCAGCTATCCAGCACCAAGTGGCCCGCGTCGAGAAACCTTCGGTCGATCGCTCGTGTGCGATCCATGGGGTGCGGTTATCGCCAGGACAGCGTTCATCGGGCCGCGACAAGATCGCCAGGCTCACTGGGTCCGTGCATAAGAGCAACGACTACAACATAAAATAGTAATCTGGTAACCTTTATAGTTGATTATCTGCATGCATGCCTCCTATGGGTGCATGGCTTTACCATGCGCGCTGCCTTTGCGGCTTTTGACGCAACCCTTGCCGGGCGAATGACTCGATCGGCTTCACGCTTCTTTAGACAGGATTCATGACGCGTTCCTGTGCCCTGCCTCCCAAGAGAATGACGATGAAACGAACGTCCATTTCAATACGTGCCAGCCTCCTTGCCATTGTGTCGCTGCTTTGCTTGTCGACCATTGCATTGGCCGGGCGGGAAGTCATCGATGCCTGGGCGAACCTCGCGGATGCCGGGCAAGTAGAATCGAGCAACAGGACATCCGACCTGCTGCTTTCCGCGGCCGGGAACTGGGCCGTCGAGCGAGGCATCGCCAATACGGCCCTTGCGGGCAAGGACCCGCTGTCTTCTGAGACCAGAAACGCGCTTCGGAAGCGTCGGGAAGATGCCGACGCCGCACTGGCCGAGGCGTTGCAGCGGGTTGGAGAAGTCGACGCCGTCAAGGCCGGCGACACGACGGTCGCCAATGTGAAAGCCGCGTGGAAGCAGGTCGCCGATCTTCGCCGCCAAGTGGATAACGCGCTCGGGAGCCCGCTCGCTGCACGGGAGAGCGCAGTTTCGGAGCAATGGGTGCCGACCATGACGGCACTGATCATGGCGTCGCAGAATCTCAGAATCGCCGCGCAATACCTTCCGGATACGGTCGAAACCAATATCAGCCAGATTCAGGACGCCAAAGGCGCGATCTGGACCATGAGCGAATATGCCGGACGGGAGCGCGCGCTGATCGGCCGGGCCGTATCGAGCGGGAAAGCGCTGGACACCGCAACACTGCAGACGCTCGCCACCCATCGGGGACGGGTCGAGCAATCCTGGTTGGCGGTCGCCCCCTATCTCTCCCGAAAGGATGCCGACCCCGCCGTTAAGGCGGCAGCGGCGGCCGTCAATCTAACATTCTTCGGCAGCTTTGAGACCACACGCAAGGCAGTCTATGAGGCGGGCATCTCCGGCGCGCCCTATCCGCTCGACGCCGACAGATGGGTCGCCGAGGCAACCTCCGCGATCGACGCTTTGCTCGCCCTGGCGCACAAGGCTGGGAACGCCGCGGACAAACTGACCGCTGCCTCCGCCAGCGATGCGCGCATGTCCATGATTGCAAATGGCGCCGTGCTTCTCGGCGGATTGCTGCTGGCCGGCATGGCATTCAGGATCGTCCTTCGAGGCGTGCTGCGGCCGATGGCGCGGATTGCCAACTGCATGACCGCGCTCGCAACAGGCAATCTGGGGACGAACGTGCCCTTCACCGACCGAACGAACGAAATCGGCGAGATGGCCCGCGCCGTCGAGGTGTTCAGACAAAACGGCATCAGGGTGCGCGAACTGAACGCCCAGGAAGCGGCACTGCAGGCGAAGAGCGCCGATCTGCAGTCGAGCATCGGCGAGGTCGTCTCGGCGGCGGTCGCCGGCGACTTTTCCCGCCGCATTTCGAAGGACTACGACAATGCCGACCTCAACCGCTTCGCCGCCCAGGTCAATGAATTGGTGACCTCGGTCGACAAGGGTATTGCCGAAACCCGCCGGGTCATTTCAGCCCTGGCGGAGGGCGACCTGACCGATACCATGCGCGGCGCGTTCCAGGGTGCCTTCGGCGAGCTGCAGCAGAACGTCAACCAGACGATGGCCAACCTGCGCTCGGTGCTCGGCAAGGTGCGCGCGGCGATCGACACGATCAATGGCGGCGCCGGCGAGATGCGCGAGGCCTCGGGCGATCTTTCCAAGCGCACCGAGCAACAGGCGGCGTCGCTCGAGGAGACCTCCTCGGCCTTGGAGGAAATCACCGCCGCGGTGAAGAGCTCGACCGAACGGGCGACGGAAGCCAGCCACATGGTCGACGAAGCGCGCCGCGCGACCGAGCAGTCGAGCGCCGTCGTCCAGGACGCGGTGTCGGCGATGGGCCGCATCGAGCAGGCCTCGGGCGAGATCGGCCAGATCATCAACGTCATCGACGAGATCGCCTTCCAGACCAACCTCCTGGCGCTCAACGCCGGCGTCGAGGCGGCGCGCGCCGGCGATGCCGGCAAGGGCTTTGCCGTCGTCGCCCAGGAAGTGCGCGAGCTCGCGCAGCGCTCGGCCAATGCCGCCAAGGACATCAAGGCGCTGATCTCGCGCTCGAGCGGGGAAGTGAACTCCGGCGTCAAGCTGGTGACGGCGACCGGCGAGGCGCTTTCGCTGATCCAGGGCCATGTGGTCAAGATCAACGAGCATGTGCATTCGATCGCCACCGCGGCGAAGGAACAGTCCACGGGGCTGAGCGAGGTCAACTCGGCTGTCAACCAGATGGACCAGGTGACGCAGCAGAACGCGGCGATGGTCGAGGAATCGACAGCAGCCACCAGCCGGCTCGCCGACGAGGCGGCCAATCTGGCGCGGCTGATCGCCCGCTTCAAGACCGAGGCCGCGGCCGCGCCTCGCCTTGCCGGCCAGGAGATGCAGCCGGTCGCCTCGCCCGCCCGGGCGCTGTCGCGCAAGCTCGCCGGCGCATTTGACGGCCGCGCGGCTACGGCAGCCGCCGCGACGAAGTGGGAGGAGTTCTGAATGAAACCGGCAGCTTCGGCCCCCGGGTCAGGCGACGCTGGACATCATCGCCTTCCATCTCGGCGGTGAGCGGTTCTGCATCAAGACTACGTCGATCCGGGAGATCCGGGATGGGCAGCGGAAACGCCGCTGCGCCGCAACGCCTCGTCGCCGGCTTTCGTCAATGCCGCCCGTAGAAAGATGCACGCACGAGCAGCATGGAAAGGTCGTTCGTCAAAACGAGTGGCCGGACTATGTGACGACGTTCCGGCTTTATTTCTTCTGTGGCCTATTCCGGTGCGGCGGCAAGACGACCTGATAAGCAACGATGCGCTGCTTTGCTGGCGGTTATGACGCGCCGGCTGGATCGCAGATCGCTAAAGGCGCCCGGTCCCGCGGTGGGTTCTCTGGGTTTTGTCGTTGCGCTTGTGGCGTCAAATGGCGAGTGGATTGAGCTGCTGCTCGATCTCTCGCACCTCCCTGGTCAACAGTGCGACGAGTTCTGGCCTTCTCTCGGCCGTTAACCTGGGGCTCGTGAGATTGATGGCAATCGAAGCGATTGCATCGCGGCCCGCCGGCAAGATCGGCACTGCGATGGAGGCAATCCCCGCGACAAGTTCTCCATCGTCGATCGCATATCCCTGCTCGCGGATCTTCTTAAGCGCGTCCTTGATCTTACGTGACGTGAAGGTGCCGTATTTCTTGTAGAGCACGGCATTCGTGTCGAGGA
>Ga0123340_1000402_pt1 | contig 27584 bp, 22 predicted proteins | sample SirMexnodulemix_FD_89961 | JGI IMG/M metagenome (GOLD analysis project Ga0123340, IMG submission 89961) | Root nodule microbial communities of legume samples collected from Mexico - Siratro Mexico nodule mix | ecosystem: Host-associated > Plants > Roots > Nodule | place: Mexico: Nepantla...
CTGGTAGCACTCTTATTAACTTGAATATTGTACCTAACCGGTAATGAGGCTAGATTCACCCGAGTCTGTAATGGCCCAACTCATTAGTAATTACCAATCAACATTTTATTATGAGTAATCCTAATTGATATTGATTATATTATATTATTGTAATTCGTGATTCCTAATGTCAAAAATCATTATAAATAATATACAATTTTTAATGATGAGATCTTATAAATACAATCAGATTTTTAGGGAGTATCATCTATCTCACTATTCTCTTACTCATATACTTCTAAACACCTTTTTACACTCTTACTGACTTGAGCATCGGAGAGTCTTCCGTAGGTGGATCACCATTCGGTTCAACATCATCAACTAGGTTGTCGATGACATCACAGCAGACGGCCTCCACTTGGGTCAAGTAAGAACATTTAGCTCATACCGTAGGGCCCTGGTAAACTCTACCCAGGACCACTCTCTTTTCTTTTCACAAGAATGGATCCTCATGTGGAAGGGGTTGTGCATAAGAGTGTAGAGGCTATGATGGTTGCCCTTCATGAAAGCGAAGCCAAGGTGCAGAACACTCTCCATGTTGCCCAAGAAAGGATTGACGCTAGGTTCCAGAATCAGCAGAGGCATCACGATGAGGACATGCATGCCCTATACGATCAAATAGTGGCCTTTCAGCAGGAAGGGGACCAGTCGTCTCAGGGTCCTCATAGAAGCCCGTCACCATAATGGGACGATCATATGGCCGAAGAAAGCTCTAAGGAATCGACAGACGTCTCGATCTGAGCGCATGCGTGGTTCAAGGACGAGGTCAGAGACCCGGGGTCAAGGTTTTCAGGACCCTCCAAGAAACTTTCAGAGCATGCCCTTTGACGAGGTGCTGCCACCCCTGTTAGAGGAGGATCTGAAGGATCACATTGGTGGATTTAACCCCTTTAACCCGGAGGTGATGAGGGCTCAGTTGCCATCAAAAATGGTAGTGGCCACACATGAAAACCTATGATGGAAGCTCTAATCCCGAGGTCCACATCAAGTCCTACATGACTCAGGCAAACCTCTTTTCCGATGACCTTCGGGTCCACTGTCGCCTATTCCTAACAAGACTTAAAAACCCCACCTTAGAGTGGTATTACTCGTTGTCTGCCAACTCTGTTGACTCTTTTGAGATGTTGTGTGCACGGTTCACAGCCAGGTTTGCCGACAACAAACCCACGACGGCCTCGACAGCCTCCCTCTAACTAATCACACAGGGAGACTCTGAGCCACTACAGAAGTACATGACTCAGTTTACTAAGGCAACATTGACAATAACCGACCTCTACCCTGTAGTGGCAATCTGGTCAGGCTAAAACCTAGCCCGTTCTTAGACACACTTTATGCGGATCCACCACCAAACATGGATAGCCTAATGGGCTCGGGCTGTTAAGTACATGAGCATTGTGGAGAACATGGAGGCTAGGAAGGGAAGTCCCAACCTCATGGTATAGGAGAAAGCTCTCAGTTCCCGAAAAGGGTCAAGCCAGAAAGGTATTATTACTACACTCTTTTGAACGCCACCAAAGAGACCATATTGTAGGAGGCCTGCAACCTGGAGCCCATCCAAGTCCCTTGCCCGACGCGATCACATCCTGGCGCGGACCCGTTGCTTAGGTGTATTTATCACCAGAATATTAGACACAACACCAAAGAATGTACCAAGGTTCGGGACCTCATCGAGGAGCTCATTCAGTCGGGGGCTCTAACCCGTTTCATTCAAAGAGGTCAGGTGTATCCAAACCAGGAAGGATCCAGAACCTTTGGTACTTGGGGAGGACACGGAGGATGCTTTAATGGCGATAAGGATCGAGGCTGAGGGCTAACCGTTCCCAAAGAGGAAAAAGCTAGGGAGCCCAAAATGGAGGTAGGGAACGGAGGCACCCAGCAGGATCACAATGCTGCTGTAGGGTCAGTAAACATGGTAGAAATCCAATTCGGTTCGGTCGGAATATGCCAAACCCACCCAGCACCATTGAAAAGTCAGTAGATGTGGTTAACATTCAATTCAGCAAGGTTGGCACTATTGCAGGGGGTTTTGTAGGTGACGACGCGTCTAGTTCTGCTAGGAAAAGGCATTATAAAAGCATCAACTTAGTCAGTTACCTGTCTCCCTGCTTGCAACCAGCCATCACGTTCTTGGATACAAATTTCTCCATCAACGGTCCTAATCAGGATGACCCGGTAGTCATAACTGTTACTACTGCAACTTGGAGGGTGCACATAATTCTCATTGACCAAGAAAGTTCGGCCAACGTGTTGTATTAGTCGACTTTCCTTAAGTTGAATGTACCCGAGACCGCTGTCAAATCGTACATTGAGCCGCAGTTAGGGTACGCGGGCTAGAGAGTCCATGCCCGAGGATATGTAGATTTGCTGACAACCTTCAGTGTGGGACAGTCCTATTGGACCCTAACAATATGCTACATCCTGATGGAGGCAGATACGTCCTATAATGTGCTCATACGACGACGAACTCTCAATCAACTCGGGGCAGCGATCTCCACCCCGTACATGACTATGAAGTTCCCTGCACAGAACGGGGCCATAATCACGGTTAAGGCGGATCCAAAAGAGGTCAGGCAGTGCTACATGCAAAGTTTGAAAGTCAACCCCTACTCACTAAAAACAGTAGGAGAGCAGGTGACCCAGATCGAGGAGATGCAAGCACTATTGACAGGATGCCACAACGTAAAACTGACAGCAAAGCATGAGGTTCTCGAGGAGGTCATGGCGACAATTGAGGTTGCAATGGAAGACCGGGAGGATGAGGTTGACCTCGACCCTCGTCCAGAATTTGAGGATATCGACTCCCCACTCGAACCCACGACCACAAGGTTAAGACGAAGGCAAAGAAACTAAGGAGACAGGCCCTTCATACACGGTTATAAAGGGGGAGTTTTTCATAAAGGGATTCTCTTCCCCACTACTGAAGTGTCGAGACCAGACCCGGGCCAACTACATCCTATTTGAGCTCCACAGGGGGATTTGCAGAATGCACTCAAGGGCATGGTCCATGGCTGTCCGAGTCCTTAGAGCAAGATACTACTGGAAAACCGTCAAGCAGGACGCCCGTTCGTACCGATACGTGCCAAGAGTGTTAGAAGTACAATCTTGTTTTCAATGCACCTCATAAGAGATTCGTTAGACAGTGACACCGTGGCCCTTTAATAGATGGGGAGTGGATATCCTCAGTTCTTTTCCACCAACAAAGGGGCAGGTAAAGTTTATGATAGTAGTCATTAACTACTTCACCAAATGGATAAAGACCGAGCCAATTGCCACTATTTCAGCCAGACAGGTGCAAAATTTTTGTGGAAGAGTGTTATCTGCCAACACGGCTTGCCACACAGCTTGGTAACTGACAATTGTAGACAATTCACCGACAAGAACATTGAACAGTTCTTAAGACAACTCTGTGTGAAGCATCTAGTGTCGAGTGTGAAGCACCCCTAGACGAATGGACAAGCAGAAGTTGCAAACAAGATAATATTGGGAGAACTAAGGAAAAAGCTTGGCCAGATGAAGGGACTACGGGCCAAAGAGATCCCGAGAATCTTATGGGGATATCACTACACGACCCAATCGTCGACAAAGGACAATGACGATAACCTCCGAGTTTAGTTGGATCTCGTACAGGAAGTCCGAGAGGAACCCCGAGTTCGGGAGGAGGCAACCAAGCTTAGGGCAGCCCGACGCTACAACACCTGAGTATGAGAACGAGCCTTCCAAAAAGGCAATATGGTGTGGAGAAAGGTTGGCGAAGCCCGTAAAAGCAAACAGGAGGACAAATTGGCACCAAACTAGGATGGCTTATTCAAAGTGGCAGGTGCCTTCCAAAATGGAGCATACAAGCTTAAGAAACTCGTTGGCAAGTTCATACCAAGAACATGGAACATCACTCATCTTAAGATATATAACAGTTAGTTATGAGGAAAAGGTACGGTGTACTCTTTCCTTGACTTGGATTTCTTCCCTTAGAAGGGTTTTGACAAACAAGGTTTTAATGAGGCCCGTATCCAAGTCAATAAAAGTTATATTTTTTAATTCATATGTTCCCTTTTACATGTTGTTTATACCAACCGACGACTAAGCAAACACTTAAGTTAAAATTAAGATGGGCAAACACTTAACGGCTTACTTCAAAAAGAACTAAGCAAACACTTAAGTTAAAATTAAGTCGGGCAAACGACTTACTTTAAAAACAACTAAGCAAACGCTTAAGTTAAAAATTTATTCGAGCAAAATGCTCAAACGAATTACTCATAAAACGACTAAGCTAACTAGTCAAGAAGACAATCCAAGCAACTATAGATGTTAAAAGTATTGGCAAGCGCATAACGAATACTTTAAAGATGTCTTATTATAGGTAAATTGTCCACAAAACAAGACAAGTTAATTACATGACCATTGCTCAAAACGGCTCAATACACAGGATGGCCTAGTAGTCAACAAGCTCGCCCTCAACAACCTCCTTGTCAATATTAAAGCTGGTTGGTTCCAAGTCGGGGACGAATAGGAGGGCCTGCCTCATGGCTTTCACAAAGCCCTCCTCATAGCTGTCAACACAACCCCTTTGGATCTCCACCTTCTCCTCCTTCCACTCCACCTGTTTGCAAGGGAACTCCTCTTCTCGCGCCTTCCACGAGGACTCCTTCTACTCGAACTCCACCACCTTTTCTCGAGATCGACCACTTTTTTCTTCGAGCCGTGCAAGCGACCTTCGACCTCCTTCACAACACCTTCGGCACCCTGAAACACATATTAGCTCGGTCTTGTGCCGCTTGCACAACTCTTGAAGTGGAGAATTTGAAGCTCTTTGGCAGTGAGGGTCGAATCTTTGTTGACATTAGCATGTTAGAGCAGTTCAACTCGCCTCTCCAGCTCGATCATGCCTGACTTCTCCTACAGCAGTTCCTGAACTTGCTTTTGTAGGTCGGTAACTTTTCCCTACAAGTCCAACTGTCTTTCAACAACAATACTATAGTGTTGCACGATGGCCAAGCACCTCCCCAACATGACGTCGCTAGCATCAAGACACTCAAGTACACTTGCCTCCGCCATCATTTCGGCATCATAAGGATATATGCCTCACAAGTGTTTGGCCCTTCGATTGACGTGCCAAATGGACTAAATTCCTGGGGTGGTGACGTTCACATGATCAAGTGGAGGACTCCGGCCCACAACCCGAGAGGAGCGACCCAAATACAAAGGCTTGACGGTGGCATCTAAGTCGACAGTGGATGCTTGGACGTCAGTCACTTTTGGTTGAGCCTCGCGAGGGCCTAGAGAGCCTGCTTTGCCTTTGAATGAGCCCTCGAGGTTGATCACCTCCAAGTTTGCAGGAACAGAAGCTGAGGTCGTGACTGCGGGGGAAGGGAAGCTGGTGGAGTCACCTATGTCGGCACGAAGGAGGCATCAATAGTCAGGACGACGTCAACAGAAGAACTTTGCTCGGAGGCAGCACCCGTAGAGGCAACACCTGTGGAGGCGCTGGGAGCTAAGGTGGTGTCAACAGAAGAGCTCATCATGCTTTTCTTTCTTTTTGCAAGTTGGAAGCTGGCAGTCGGGTCGTGGCGGCTACCAATATGCGCTCGGAGTTGCTTGAAGTCGACACATTTTCCCATTATCTCTACAAGCAAAGCAAACAGGATCAGAAGTGACAAAGACTGAGACTTCTCGAACACAGAGCTAGGTGTACTTAAGAATAATGTGTCAGGATCCTCAACGAGAGGAAGGTAAAGGAGTGCCCTGGTGTTTAAAGGGCGGGGAAGCTGCCTGATGGTGACAATAGCATCCCGCTCCTCGGAAGAGAGTCGGTGCTCGGCCCTTGGCGCAAATCTTGTAGGTCTCTGCCAATATAAAAGGCAACCAAGGAGAAAAGTCGAACTGGAAGAGCAGGCGCCTTTCCGTGTCCTCGAGGTGACAACGAAGTTTGAAGAACTTGGTCTTATAGTCCTTGTAAGAACCACTATAGAGGGTGAAGCTTGGACCGTCGTACGAAGCACTCAGGGACACCCAGCTGACCAGTTTACCACATTTCATTTGGTAAAAATGCGTGAAGAAGTTTATTGATGGCTTAAATCCTAAGTGTCTGCAGAGAAGCTCGAAGCACTTCAAGAAAGCCCAACTATTTAGATACAATTGACTTAGGGCTATATTCATCACGCTCAGCATTCCCGCCTCGAAGTTGGTTAAGGGAAAGGTTATGTCGTACTCTTTAAACAGATATTCGTACACGTAGACAAAGTCATACCTATCCAGTCTAGGCTTCATATACACCCTTTCATCCGCTTTACACGACCTAGCAACGACATAGTCCACAACCAACTCGTCATAGATGTCAAACACACTGACAAAATTAGTAACTTTCCCCCTAATATTGTACTCAAAATCGTGCTTAGCTACTTCATCGAACACCCAAGAGTACTCTGGATCGATGATAGTTGGGTATTTACTCCTTTTCGTGTTCTTAGGAATGTTTGAAGGTCCTGGGTTTGAGGGGAGTGGGTTAGGTTTGTTCCTCTTCTTGGGATTTGCATGAGCCATAGGAACGACTGTTGAAATCGAAAGAGGACGGCGAATCACAGGGGCCGGAGAAGAAGTATCCTCCATGGGATCCCTTTCGCCAAAGAGAGACTCAGTTCGCTCAAAAGAGCTTGCCTCGCCCAAGGGAGTAACTTCCCTAGCTAACATTGTCGTACCCACACAGGTAGAAGCAGTAAAAGAGGAGGAGGAGGTTGTGAGCATACCCAAAAGCAGCAAGGGTTGTCAAATGAAGAAGCAAAAAGGGTTGAACAAACGACTCAAGCTCTCAGAAAGGCAAGAAGAAGTTACTTGAAGGCAAGAGCAGAAACACAAAGAGGAGTAAATGTGAGTAAATGAAGAGTTTTTGCCCTAATAACACTTGCTCACTGAGTTTAAAGGTCGAGATTGAGCCAACGTCCTTCAAGAGCCACATGGCACCATTTGAGGATAAGCGGGAAAACGTCTCACGTAACACCTTTTCCACTTCTACATTTAATGCAAGCCATGATGACTCTACAACCGAGTCTAAGAACCGCGCAACTTGGAAAGTCTCAACGCCTCGCCCAAATAGGTAGGTAAAATGACACAAGCCCAAAACACGTAAATTGCATCCCTAATGAAGGGGCCGAATTAATTACGGTTTGCAAACGACCTCATCCAACTACTCAAAAGCAAATCCCGTCTCGTCACCACAATGGTTCACATGCCGAAATCACAAACTTGGGAGGCTTGTGTACTTACCCAGTAATGAGGCCAGATTCACCCGAGTCTGTTACAACCCAGCCCACTTGTGATTACCAATCAACACTTTATTATGACTAATCTTAATTGATATCGATCACACTATATTATGATACTTCATGATTCCTAACGTCAAAAATCATATGAAAAGTATACAGTCTTTAATGACGAGGTCTTATAAATACAACCAGATTCTAGAGGGAGTATCATCTATGTCACTATTCTCTTACTCATATATTTCTAAATACCTTTTTACACTCTTACTGACTTAAGCGTTGGAGAGTCTTTTGCAAGTAGACCCCCATTCGGTTCAACATCATCAATTCGATTGTCGACGACATCACAACGGACGACCTCCACCCAGATCAGATAAGAACAAATTTAAATAACATTTTGTAAGTTTAAGATTATCTAAATTCCTAAATCCTAAACTTTAAACGTTAAATAACATTGATCTTTCATCTTTATTTGAACATTATTATCAAAGCTCATTTTGAAAAAAACCACAACTAAACAAGAAAGATTTTCTTTTCTCACACTTTCTCACGAATCTCCATTGTTAAACAAAAGGAAAAAAAAAATAATAATAAATGAGAACTTGGTCAATGAGGGATCTGGATCATGCATAAATTCAAAAACGATAAAAATTGCATAAGTTAATATTATTTTGGAAGGTTGGTTTGTAATCGAATAATCATAATTATATCATGTAATTAAATTTGTCCTTGTGAATTTACAGTGAAAGTATTGTCTTAGCCTCCATAAATAATAAGAAACAAAATCGTACTATTGGCCCGTGATCATGTTTGATGCTTCTGTGTATGTTACGGTAAGTAATCTCTTCAATCATAGAAATAAGTTCTAAACACCCTATCAATGCATGTGTTTTGATGTTAAAGCATTTTATGCATTATAAATTAAACATTTTAGTATATTTAGTGTAACATTAGAAAACGAGTGTTCATGAAGGAAAGAGCAAATTAGATTGAAGATTTTAACTAACTTATCCTTAAAATTTTTGCAATATATTAAACAAATATAGAATATAACTAAAACATTTAAGTGTTAAATCATGGCTGTAGTCCCTTGGTTTCGAAATGGAGGGACTCCTAGGCTAACTTCACTAATACTTTTTTTAAAGTGTGTTCCAAGCTAAGATAGCTACTACGTAACTTATTTATCAATATTGTATTAAGTTGTGTAAGGGACCATTGAAAGCAATCCCTCTAGAAAAGGGTTACTATGAATTTGAATTCAATTGCTTAAAGGATATCAGAAAGGTTTTAGTTTGGCTCCTGAAATCCTGCCGTATTTTTTCTTGGACAAAGGACTTTGTTCCTTCTATTCTTAAAATTACAAAGACTCAAATGTTTGGTTTGGTTGAAAGGATTGCCTACGTAGTATTGGAGGTTTTCCAGAATTCAAAGTATTTAGGATCCGTGACATGCGCTTTGTTCCAGAGGTTTTCTGAAATAGCTAATCCGGAAGTTTGTTACCATAGTAAGCAAAAGCCGTTGAATGATTAAGATTTGTTAACGACGTACAGTGAACCTTACGTGAGAAGAAAATTTTCTTCCTACACTACACTCCATATTTATCACAAGTATATTTGAGAGAGAAAGATTTCCTTCTATCATGATACATTTCCAAATAGTCCATAGTTTATTATAGATTACATATTCAGGATAACGAATTAGAGGGTAAGGAGTGTTCCGAATGCTCAATTCAAACCAGGGTTAGTTACATTCCGCAGTATGGTCAAATATATTTCGGAATAATAGGAAAAGATATTTTGGAATACATATTTCAAAATTACATAAAGCAACCATCATTTACATAATTTGGAAAAAAAATATTTCAGAATGTGTAATTCAAGATAATACTTAAAAAAGGACAAAATTTAAAATTTTATAAACGTGTGCTGAAAAACCATGAGTGCTTTAGTAGCTTTAGGTATCAAAATATTTTCAGTCTTCAAGCCTATAAATGTTTCTCCACGTAAGGTGATGCATTGTGCTCTAAAGAAACATTCATTCGACCAAATCCAAAGTTCTAATCTTGTTTTCTGCATGTGCTAGACTAAAGAATATCCATAATTTCATAGAGCACAGATGTTACTTAGTCACTTACGTTTTCTATTACTACCATGTTTTTGCCATAGCCCATTTGTTCGCTTGCTGCTAACGGCCATTAACAACATTGGTGCTCACCAATTAACCTAAATTTTCTTGCTATAATTTAACAGACGTTAACACACTTCAATGCATTTTGCTCTAGTGACCCAGTGAAACAACTGCAGTAAAAAGAAAGAAAAAGGAACCTAACTAAGAATTGAGACAAAAAGGCATAGTGTAGAATCCTTGTATGCACTTATTGGAACATCTCGTAGCAGCTTAAGAAAGTTACATAACCTCAGTGCTATTATAGGTGAACCAGTGATCCTGGTGAAGTCTTGACTTTGTTTTCTATGATACAATCAGTAAAATCCCGGCCAAGGTTTCATGAGAATAAGGACCGACTTTTATTTCGTTCCAATCGTGCTTCCCTCTGTTAAAACAAGGTGAAGGAACTGGTCAAAACATTTCAAGCGGCATTATCAAGCATTGGGTAATACAATTAAAATTAATTTTAGAAACAATATTTGCTCCGAGTTATTCAAAGCATGTATGTCAAAGAAAACACAGCGGAAGACTTGGCCATAGTTCCAATGTATTCATGGATATAAGTGCAGTTAATACGATTATCTCACAACAATTAACAATGCAAAGCTGAACAAGTACCGCAACAAATTCATTGCATCCTTAAGAGAGATTTACGACCATTTAATTTATGCGATGCCTTGAGTCAAACATTTATTTTATATCTCGTGTAACCAAATGGAAACATGCAGCCAATCTGAAAGTCATAATAAGAATAAAACAACTAACAGACCTTTTCTCACTAGGTGGAATTGGCTATATCGACCAACTGATACATACCATAATATTCTATCATAAAATATGTTTAGAATGAGAATACAACACAGGAGATAATGATAAAGAATCCAAAATGACAGTAATATGGTTTCTCAACTAATAAGAGTCATTATGAGACTGTGGATAAGAGGGATCATTGGTGGATCGGGTAGGGTCGAGTTCAGGACCATCTTGAACACAACTGACAATTGATCAGGTCAAGTTCTGGCTATTCAGATAGTAGATGTCAACCTGACCCCATAAGAATCAATTTGAGTTGTTAGGGATAGTCCCTTAATCTGTATTATTCAACAATTATTTACATAAGCATCTGCTTCCAAAGGAAATGTATTCCTTTTCACAGGCATTCCCTGTCACAACAACTATTCTCCTTCTTGTCTTAACACCTCTCAAGATAAGAATTTTTATATAGACTTTCAAAAACTCTCTACCCCCGTAACAACTAAATACTTTTATTTTTAAATTTCTTCCTATAATACACTTTCCAACCACTCTCATTACTTCCCTGTGTATCATTACCTGTCACTACTGGAATAACCTTGTCCTCAAGGATGAACTACAGAAATTGGTCTTGTATAGTGGAAACGTCTTCCTATGTAGCCGCTTCTTGACCTCCCTCGTGTCATTGCACCAACACTTGTGCTATAGGCTCATCCTGACGTTGTATAATCCTGCTATCCAGGATCTGGTGTGGAACACAAACAGAAACTTCTCCCTACAGTTCATTTGGCAGTTCTTTCTTTACATGATAGGTTCCAACTCCTAATTTCAATTGAGATGCATGGAAAACTGGATGTGTGTGCAAGAGGCCTCGGGAAGTTGTAGTCAATAAGGCACGAACCCCACTTGTTTAAGGACAAGATATGGTCAATAATAACGTGCCAACAACTGTAGGTGTAATTGAGTAGGCCTAGAAGTTTGTCTATGTGGGAAATTTTCAAATAACCCAATCAGCAACTTTAATATGTAAGGATTTCCTATAATGATTAACAAATTTAATCATTCGTTCTTGAGCTCTTCCAAATGAAATTTTAGCTGTTTGAGGGTTTCATCTCATGTCATTAAATCTAGTGCAACAGCTTCCACAGTTGTTTCCCGTTGTATAGATCTAGCTAAAGAGGGTGGAGCCCTGCATTACACAATTTAAAATGGTGTACACTTAGCTATCCCTTGGAAACTAGCGTTGTACCAATATTCAGTTCAAGAAATGAAATTAACCCATGTCTTAGGTTGCTATGAACTTAAGCATTGTAAATACACTTCCGAAGTCCAATTTAGAACTTCTGTTTGCCCATTCAATCTTTAGATGATACGTAGTACTCTTTTTGAGTGTTGTCCCTTGCAATCTGAACATATCCTTCCAAAATAGGCCAAAAAAAAGTTGGATCTCTATCGCCAACAATAGAAAATGGAATACATGCAACTTAACCACTTCTTTAATAAAAACTTCTCCAATAGCTCTTGCAAGGTAAGGGTATTTGATATGAATGAAGTGGCCATATTTGCTAAGTCTTTATCCACCACTACTAAAATAACATCATTGTCATTTGATTTAGGGAGACTTATCATAAAATCCACACTTATATTCTCCCATTTTGCCATAGGAATAGGTAAAGGTTGAAGAAGCCCCTGAGGTGAAGATGCTTGATATTTATTCTACTACCAGATCGAACATGTTGCCACAAATTTTGTTATCATTTTCTTCATGCCAATCCAATATACAGATTGAGCTATACATCGATAGACGAGAAGGATTTCAGAGTGCCCCCCATAGTTGTTGTGTGATATTCATGAAGCAAATTTGGAATCCATTTGAAGACGCTAACAAGACCAACCTTCCCTTGTAATGCAAAAGATCATGTTCTAGAATCTAATGGCCATCCAAATTTGGATTTGGCTTTTAATTCTTCACAAATTATCTTTAAAACGGGATCATCGCCATACTTCAGTATCAATCAATTGCACATCATGCCAAAATGGTCTAGATAGCGCACATAATTATGGTTTTCCCACATTTGAATCTTCAATTTTCAACATCCATCTCTTTTGCTATTTCAGTTTTTAATAGATGAGTATAGGTCTCACATTAACAGGATCCACTCCAGATTTGACTAGGATTTTATGACAACTTTCTTGTGAGGTGGCATCTCTTTAGATTCATGGAAGACTCCCTCACAATCTTTTAAAACTTTTCCTAATTCTCTTTATTGCTTCTCGCATAGGTTTTCTTCTCCTCATCTCTTTATAAATGTTCGACATTCTTCACTCCCTATATGATAGATACAACCTCTATTTCTATTTCTTTTCTCAAGGCTCATGGGGTCACCAAGGTTTTTTTCCAAGATTGGATCACCCTTAATTCTAACAAATCGACCTTGTCTGCCAAAATTCATGAATAAACTTCTCCGATTCACTTTTAACATCTCCTAGTGTATCCAACCATGTTACCCCCAATATCAAATCCACTCCTCCTAATTCAAACAAGAAAAATGTCTCTTTGAATGTGCACTCTTCCATTTGCACTTCTACATCCCTACAAAAACCATTTGTTTGTTTTCAGTGTCTGTCTCCTAATTTTACACAATAGGGTTGAGTGGTTTCCGCTTTCAAATTGAGTAACCACACGAACTCCAAAGAAATAAAGTAGTGACCTGCCACATATCAATCAATACCACACTTTTCCGTCATTTTCATAATAGAATGTATCATACCTCCTATAGAAAAAAATGAGCAAGTCCATGCACTGACATTCTTGATCAAAGTTTCCTTCCCTTCTTTTCTCCAAATATTCCCCAACCTCATTTGACCTATTATTCTCAAATTCCTCCAGATTCCTCATCTTCATCAAGATGATTACTCTTAAGTTTTTTTTCAAAACAATGATGTCTTGGACTACAGGCCCATCCGCAATGAAAACACCTTCCCTCTTCTCTCCTAACATAACCAAGTAGGGAAGGTTTCTAGTTCCACGATTTCTTAAGTCCCCTCTTATCTTGATCCAAGTGTGGTGTTGTTGTTCTCATCCTCACATTGTTGTCTATGCCAGTTGAAACTTGCATATTATTGGTACTTTTGAAGGCATTAGCCCATAATACAACCCCGCTTCCTCCTTGATATCGAAAACTAGATGTATTATTTTGAAAAGAAGAACCACCTACCTGTTGCGATTCTTGCATAGCTTCTTCCACATCCCAAGCAATTTCCATAGCTCTAATCAAATCTTTTAGATCATGTGGTCAAATTTGATTTCGAATGTTAGATTGTAGCCCTGCAAAGAAATATCTCTACACTTGATCTTTTGAAGTATGTGGATTTTGTGACACAATATTTCGAACTCGCAGATGTAATCCTCAGCCTTATCATTTTGTCTTATAGTTGCTAATCTTTCAAGGACAGTGTTGCACTCCCTAGCTCCAAATCTTTTATTCAACACAATTGTAAAATCCTCCCTAGATGGGTTCTTGGACTTCTGGCTCCAAAATTTAAACCAATGACTGGCGTTTCCTTTCATGCTGATAAGAGCCAAACGTAATTTTTATGTTTGAGTGACGTTTTGTACTTCAAAAAACATTTCAGCTCGAGCCATCCATCCTAACGGATCACTCCCTTCGAATGCGAGTAGTTCCACCCTTTTTGTCGATGGCCTCGATGATTCTTCTCCATCATCATCAAATTTGTTTCCATGCACCAATGTTTTTTTCCCTCCTTCTGACGATTTCTCTTCTTTCTTGATTTCACAAACAAGTTCTTTAATCTCTATCTTGTCACGCAAACAGTCTTTAACAATGGACAAATAAGCTTTTAGTTCTGCCGCAACCTTTCCTTGTTCATTGCCCATCTTTCCAACGCACTTAGACAACTTTCCATTGTGGCCCTTCAAGTATTCGGCAGGTTGGACTAATCTTGATACATGCCTCCAAAAGAGAAGATAAAACAAAATAGAGAAAACATAGGGAGTCCCTTAATCTTTCTAATTCAAGAATTATCTACACAAGCATCTGCTTACAAAGGAAATGTCTTCCTTTCTCATAGGGCATTCCTTGTCACAACAACTATTCTCCTTCTTATCTTAACACCCCTCAAGATAAGAATACATAGACTTTCAAAAAGTCTCAACCCATGTAACAACTAACTACTTTTATTCTTAAATTTCCTCATATAATACACTTTCCAACCCGTCTCATTACTTCCCAAGGAAGATATATCAGCTCTAACTCAATTTTAAGATTTAAGGACAAACCAGGAAGGGGATTTGAGTAGGGAAATTAAAAGTGTCAAACTATAAAGATAAAGAGAAGCTTTGAGTTGAAACAGGTGTTTCAATAACAGCACAAGTGATTTATTTATATTGAGAGAAACAAATCAATACAATAAATATAGGAGATTTGATATCATCTAATAACAATGATATGATGCTAGAATAATATAGACATGATCTTGATATTATTATTACAAATATAGATAAGATCCTATATCTGTAATTATAAAGATATGATCCTTATTTGGCAATTGTAAATAAAGAAAGAAGGAAAGCAAATAATCTAATCAGTAATAACTATCACCGAGATCACTCTCCCCCCTTTCTCCATGAAAGCTTCTTATACAAATTAATGTCATTCACTCAAATGGTGTAGTACTCAATTGTAGCCTTTCTAGTTCGTATAATTAGCTGTTGAAATAAAAAGCTCTAGCTCCATCATACACATTAACCATTTGAAGTTAGTCAATTGATCGTAGAACATACTAATCAAAGAGCTAATCTAGAAAAGTTTGTTTGCTAATGGAGGTTGATTAGAAAATAACAAGTTACAACATAATGAGTTCAATGGTCAATTAAGTGAAACAAAAAAAATTATTTTTTATAACGACATGCTGTGGAAAGCGAGAGCAACTCTTGATGCTTTAGCAAGTACAAAGAGTGTACAAAATGAGGAGAGTGTATCTTAAAAAAGACGGGAGAGTACACATGAAATAGCAATTGGGATGCAGACAAACAATCTGTTCTATTCTGTTCTCTTTGATTTCACCTTTTTTATTGGGACCAAAAGGGTAACCCCAGAGCATGACGCTCCCTTCAAGTGGGGGTTTGGGAGAGGAAAATGTCCATAGCCTTAATCCCCACATTTAGAGAAGCTGTTAATAGCATTTGAACATCTGACCTCTAGGCCACAAAGAAGGAACTTTACTATATGCTAACACTCGCCCATTTTTAGTGAAATCAAAATGGTACTTTTTTTAACCTTATGTCCTGTACATTATTATTTTAAAAAGCCCAAACATAAAACATACCTTGTATTCCATCCCGTTCTAAGCAGCCTATTTAGGTTGACATGCAGTCACAAAGGTAGCAATAGATTTTATTTACACCAGTGTTGGTTGCACTATTTGTTCAATGGAGTGGACGATGCAGTGAGAAGTACATCTAAACCATCATTCAAACCCTACATGACATGTGGTTTAAAAGAAGCATAACCTTAAGATGTAAGTTTTCCACTCATTTTGATCAAATGTTTACTACAGATTCCCAAACCCCACAAGATTTGGTTTAAAAGAATCAAAAACCTTATGATATAATTTTCCCGCTAATTGTAATTAAAATCATGTTTATTACAGATTACCTGGTGCCATAGAGAATTACACTCCAAAGTAACATATTTAGACACCAAGGCGTTATTTTCACTAAAACACCACGTTACAATCTACTCCCACTAAAGATTAATCATAGTAAACCAGCTCCTATATACATATTTCCATGATTTAACTGATTTCAACAATCACATTAAAACAATGAATCAGTTAAAACAATAATGACCCAACCCAACCAGATAACAATTATCACGTCATAAAATTTTGCATAGCTCAATGAGGCTACTTGATTAATAAGACTTGGTAAAAAGCTAGTACATGTGATTTTAAAACCACAATCATTGAATAACTTGATGTTTTCAAAACCTCTTTTTGTATTATATATATGTAATGTCATTAGTTTCATTATTTGACCTGACAAAGCTCCGCTGCAAATTGCCCATTTGATGTAAAAAGACTGACTGATTGAACTTTACGTATCTAGCTCAGTCAGGTTTCTCTAAAGCTAAATCACCATGAAAACTAATTTTCTTCCCTGTGTTTCTGAGGGAACCGACAAATATTTATGCCCAGTAAACATTCTGAAGGAAGTGTGGAGAAAGAGAGAACATGGAGAAAGGAAGGAGTGATTATGCTTAAGAACTGAACAAATCTGTGCAGACAGAAAACCAAAAATGGGACTTCTTATTTTGTTAACCAGCCTCGCATTTCACGCAGAGATACACAGTTCATCTAAAACACTTAATCCTCCTAGGATCCATATAACCACTTTCAAAATATTCTAAACTTAAAACAGTACAATAAACAAGATGCTAAAATTTCTGTTACCTCTTTTTTCTTGCACTCCTTGTAAACATCAAAATGTTCTTGACATTTACTCTTATCAGAGTTAAATTCTTCTAAACCTGAAAATGTTTAAGAAAAATGTAAGATACAACGATAATTGGCTGAATAGCTCAAGGTCAGTATTAGTTATGATCCCATAAAGGAAATGTGCAACATTCAAAATAACCATATAACTATGAACTAACACTCCTTAGGTAAACCAACAACACCATCTACTCAACATTTAGTGCTTAATTCAACCATCAATCAAAAGAAGGCACTCACTAGAACAAAGAGTATGATATCAAAGTTCAAGAACACAACCTAGTATATTAGAAAGGCCCAAAATCCTTGATCTCGAATCAACAAAAACCAATATAGTTTAGCAAACAAATTCTACAAAGTGCGGTATGGTTCATCCAATATATTTAGCATAGAAAAAATGAAGCCTCTAAAGTCTGTGACATACACATTACACAGAGGAACAGTTAAGAGGATGATAAATTATGTTGTGAAGATCAAGTTTATTTTCAACAATATTTAATTTTCTATTTCACCTTCATGTCAACTACACTAAATGTTCTTACCCAGAAGCTTTAAGTCCTCCAATTTTCTTTTACATCTTTTTCTTTCTTTGATCTTTGAAAAGATAACTACTTGATTTCCACTTGACTCAATCCACTAATTCCCAACTGAAATCACCAAAACGGTAATACCTAAATTATCTAAAAACACATATTTCTGAGGTATGAAAAATACCCAGATACATCTGCAAGTTAAAACATTCTTGGGCCATTTCAAATTCAATTAGAATATCAATCATGAGAAACCGTGGCATGTTCAATTTGAAAAGTAAAAGTTAAAAACAATGTAACTAATGAAGGAGGAGAACAAGAGTATCTGACATTTGAGAGAAGCGGTGTATTGCGGAAAACACTGAGAATCGGAGAATCTAGCAGCACTGGGATAAGGAGGTGTTGAACCTTTCGACGCCATCACCGTTGGGGCAACCTAACTCAACTTCGACTTCTCACTGTAATAGAGTTCTGCAAATTTTAATATAGTATAATATTTTCAGTAAAATCAACAAAAATATTTTTAATATGAATGTTATCGAATATTATGGAAACTTCTTCTCTCTCACTCCAACCAGAAAAGATAAAAACATTTTTTTAATTTTCTAAAAATCAATATTATATACTAAAAGTAGAGGTAGTAAAATTGTCGGTGTCACGTTTTCGTTTGACTTATCAAAAGTATGTTAGGGGAGGTTTAATTTATACATTTTTTTATTTTTAAAAATTTCAAAGGTATTTATTAAAACGCTTAACTATGTAATATTATTATTTTTATATGTTGATTTATTTCATTATAATCAATAATTAAAATTTAATTTTAATATGTATAGTTTAAATTTAAGATAAATACTATTGTGTATTTGAAAATGTCAATCAATCTATTAAAGCAGTAATGTTAGAAAACCACCATTAGTCAAATAATAATAAAATAGCATGTGATCTTAGTATTTTTCTGATTATGACATCTCAACTTCTAGATGCAACATATTAGTTTAAATATCTAAATTCAAGACAACTAAATCCCTTTTAACTGAAATGCACTCTCATTTAACACTTGTTATTCAATTTGTCTGATCAAATGAAGTCCCAACTTAGATATTCCTTGCTCCTCCAAGTACTTCATGAGTTAGACTTCTTAGTCTCAAGATTTTCAAGTATCCATGATTCATTTCTCATCCTACCAAATATATATCCTTTACCCTAGGCAACATGCCATTCCATGTTCCTCACTCAACAATAATTATGCTGATGGAGTACTCACAATTTATTATAAATTTAAATCTTTGGACCTCAATCATTTAAGACCAATTCATGATTAATATATCCACCTTGCATTATATAAATTTTTCAAGTGTCAACTTCTTTGACTATTCTACAAGATAAATAATCTTAAATTTATCTTTGCATTATGTAAAGATTTTAATATCACAGCATATAAATCACAACATATAAGCATATATATCAAGCAATATAATGATATAATTAATCTATATAATAATTATGGAAACAAATGCTCATTTAACCTTCAATTTATCTTTTTTATTTATCTTTTTTACATATATTAATTAATCGGCTAGTATTTACATCAAATTTGTATTATGAATAAAAATTTCAAGATATAATTCCTTTTACACTATTTTTATCATTTTTATTTCAATTTAAAACTTTATTACAAGCAATATTTTTTACCACCTTAGTCAAGATCAATGCATTAAAGAAATTATAAAAAGGAAATAAGATCATTTGAATAAATGTACAACTCAATAGAAAAAAAAAATCACAAGGTTAACCTTTTAAACCGAGGATTTAAATCAAATATTAAAGTAATAAAGATTCAATAAGTATTTTTAGAAATAAACCTTTAAGGTTTTAATCTATTAAAACAATATTTTAATCTTTGAATTAAAAATTCGCCTTAATTAATTAAAATAGAACAACAAAAACTAGACTTAATATTTAAGTGATTTTAATAGATTAAAAACTCATTTTGATTGATTAAAACAAACCCTTACTCGAGTTTTAAGTAATTTTAATTAATTAAATCATTATTTTAATCAATTAAAATGTTTTTCATTATTTTTTCGATAAATCTAAGAACATTTTAACAAATTAGAACATTTTTAATACATTAAAACATGACTAAAAAAACTTAAAGAACTCAAAAATACTTTTAAAGGATTTTAAACTTAAGAAATGAGATCAAATCAAGGTAAAGGAAGCATTTACAATGTGATTAAAATCATAAATTACAACTTAAACTCAAGATTAAACACAACATTAACATTTTCAACACTTGTACCATCACCAATGTACCATATTATGGTTGAAAATATCAAATCTTCAAATTTGTAATCATCCAATCTTTAAAATTTAAACTTCCATATCAACACCTATTTCATTTGTCATATTGATTCAAGAAATAGATCCTCATCACTTTAGTCAAGTGTAAACGTATATAAGTTTCTTGTGAGAATGAAAGTATTTGTATTTGACTAGTTTATTTTCTTTGAAAAAAAGTAGGTATGATGTCTAGGTCACTCTCTCCTCAAGTCACAATGTATAAAGTAGACATTGAAAGTTTAAAAAGACAAGGAGCCATGGAAAATAAAGCAATGGAACAAGAAAAGAGACAATGGGAGGATGAAAGAAGGCAAAAAGAATGAGCAAGAAGGTCATCCACAAGACCCTCCCATCATGGAAGCATTAATGAAAGGGATTGAAAAATGAGGCGTAACTCCTTGGGTAACAAGGCACAAAAGTAACATTTAAAGTTTCCAAACTCCATGGCACTAATGATCTAGAATATTATCTAGAACGGAAAGTAAAAGTGGCACAAATTTTTAATGTATTTGGTATAGATGAGGACCAATAAATTCAATTAGCTTCTCTAAAATTTGACGACTATGCCATAACATGGCAGAGCAAAAAAATATGGAACATTGAAACATGTTCATGGAAACTCTTATTACAACTCCAATTGGAAGGATAGAAACCAAAATAAGTATCATAAAAATTATTCAAAATTTTGTAAAGATGTCACTCATTATATTAATTCTAAAGACCATAAACCTTCCATATTTTCACTTTCTTTTATTTCTCAACACTCAAGTTCTTTAAATTTTTTTTGGGTGTTTGAGTTATGGTCATTAGGCATTTGAGTATCCAAATAAGAAAGCTGAGATTTTAAGAGAAGGAAGAAAAGTGGAAAGTGAAAATTCTAGTCCTCCTCCCTTCCAGTTAATCATCTTCATCTTCTTCTTCTATTGATAGTGAAGTTAGTCATCTTCATCTCCTTCTACTACTGATAGTGAGGTTGAAATATCCTATGAATGTGATATTCTCATTGGTAGGCATTTGGGTCAAGTTCAAAAATATTTTAATGAAACATAAAGAAAAAACATTTTTCATACTAGATGCCTAGTAAATGACGAACTATGTTCCATCATTATTGATGGAGGAATGGGGCAAGCACAAGGTTTTATCTATTATTCATCATGCTAAACCATATAAGTTATAATGGTCAGTGAGGATGGTGAATTTTTTTCAAATAGACAAGTCATCATAAACTTTGCAATGGGAAATTATAAAGATGAGATATTATGTGATGTCGTGCCTGTGAAAGCTACATATATTTTACTAGATAGATCATGACAATTTGATTTAAAATTTTTACATGATGGTCTTACAAATAAATTTCTTTTGAACATAAAGGACACAAGATGCATTGAAACCTTTATCTACTAGAGAAGTGAATAACGACAACTGTAAAATGGAATCAAAAAGAGATCAAGAAAAAGGAGAAAAGAGGAAAAATAGCAAAGACGAGAAAAAGAAAAATAATTTTTCATCTCTCTAAAAGAGGTTAAGAAGGTGTTGTTCGCCTTTATAGTATTTCCAAATTTAGTATAAATTTTCTTCCTCTCCTTCTTCAATTGCTTTAATTATTTCTTCAATTTTAGACATTTTATTGAAAGAAGTTAGGGAAATTTTCAATATCCTCTTAAAGGGTTACCACCTTTAATATAAATAGAACATCAAATAGACTTATCCTTGATTCTTCTTCACACAATAGACTAACCTATAAAACTAATTCAAGACGAGGCAAAAGAGATCCAAAAGCAAGTGAAATTAAGATTGGTGTACCTCGAGGGATGTAGAATACTCGTTCTTAAAAAGGTGTGAAAACTCGTACCTAAAAAGGTGTAGAATACTTGTTCATGAGGAGATGTTGAAACTTATACTTGGAGAGGTTTAAGAATACTTGTTCTTGGAGAGGTGTGAAAACTTGTTTTAGTGAAAGCTTTTAAGAAATTTGCTTAAGGAGGCTGGACGTAACCCTTTTTGTAGGGTGAACCAGTATAAATTTGTGTCTACTTCTCTCTCCCTTATACTTTGCTTTTATATTCCTTTGAAGTATTTATATTTTGAAATTTCAGTTCATGCTCCATTCAACCTCCCTTCTAGAGCTAATTGCACCTTCACAAACATCATTTCTTACAAATTGATTGAGTTCGCCATGCACTGTAGAAAACCAATTTTCATCTTTTAAGGCATCACACATTTTTTTGGTCCAATTTGTGAGACAAAAGCCATAATATACAAAATTTATTCGATGAAGGTCTAGTATATACTATCTTCTCAATTCGGCTAATGATATTGTCAAGAGAGAGGTCTCTAGGAAACTTGCACTCCTTAGGAAGATCTATATGTGATTTTGGTTCAACAACATGGTCACTAGGTTCATTAGAATTTTCTGAATGATTCAGCTTGAATTTTGAGAAAATATCCAAAAGCTCCTTTTCACCTTATCAATTGCATATTTTTAGATTAAGCTCAAATTTGGTTTAAAAATGATCTTGTGACCTTTGTCACACAACTGACAAATACTCCACAAACTATGCTTTATACCTTCCACATAGAGTACATTTTATATGATTATAGAAGCATTATCTTTTATATCTCAGCGACCAAGTATACTTCCTTTATTATTGTCACTATAGGTAACATATACCTCGTATATCAACACAAGATTGACAAGTTTTGAAGCATCACTGGTCATATGCTTTAAAAAACCATTGTCAAAGTACCACAACTATTTTTTGGCTTTCAAGTGCACTTGCAAAACAAGTTTAAGTAGCAAGATGTGGTACCGTTATTAATTTGGGTCCACCAATGTTAATTCTTTTTTCTACAATTTATGGTATCCACTTGACTAAGCCTCTAGAAACATCAAACTTTCTGGTTTTATAATTCTTAATGATATAGTCTTTTCACATGCTATAGAAAGAAGTGATGAATGGTGAAGCATTTTATTTTCTGTAAGAGAATAACTTTTTGAATTTTTTTCAATTTACCTTGAAAATCAGGTTTATAACCAATTCCAACTTTAACAAAAACACAGTTTTGTGATCTATGTAAAGCTTTTAGATTTACTCTTCCCATTGTAAATTTAGTTAAAGTTTTTATAAGATAATGAACTTTGGTTTGTAAAGTTTCACAACTTTTAAAAATTTTAATTGACTTGCTAGGTTCAACACAACTACAACAAGAGTTTTTATATATAATTTTTAAATTTTCAAAATCTATTTTGGCCTTATTCAATTCTTCTTATAGTGTAGTGACTCTATTTTCCAACCAATTGTCCAAATCCTTGAGTCTATTGTTGGAAAGAGCCAACCTATTACCTTCTTCATGAGTTTCTTTGAAAGCTTATAAAAGCTTATTGTAGTTTTCTCCATTAACAAAAAAGTAAAAACTTACATTGCTGATTGGTGATTCATAGTCATCCATCAATCACAAATTTGCTTCTTTATCTTCTTTTCATGAAGTATTAGACGATGTTTCAACATTGTCCTGCCAGGCTTTGTATGCCCTTCTTTTTTTTATGTTTTTCAAAATTTTCCTGTCAAAACTTTTTCCTTATTTTTGAACATTTGGACATTCAATTCTAATATATCCTTGTTTACCACAACCAAAACAAGTAAAGTTTGAAGAGCCAGACTTGGGTTTTCTGAAATTGTACCTTTTTTGTAGAAGTGTTTTGTTTTTTCTTTTCTTTTTCAGAAATCTCCCAAATCTCCTAGTCAGCAAGTTCAATGTTTCATAATCATTACGATCATTAGATTCATTCTGACTGGTTTTATTTTTCTAAATAGTAGTCTTAAGTGCAATGCTCTTGACCTTATTGTCATTGTTGTCTTGCTCATTCAACTAATTCATGTTCAACTCATGTTCTCTCAATTTGCTAAAGAGTGATGCAGTGGTCAAAGTTGATAGATTCGTGGATTCTAAAATCGCAATCACTTTAGGTTGCCAACTTTTGTCAAGGCATTTCAAAACTTTGATGTTTAGTTCCTCCTTGTCAAACACCTTTCCTAGATCCATTAGGTGATTTACAATATGTGTAAACTATTTTTCCATCTCTTATGGTTTCTCCCTATTGCATTATGAAAAGCTCATATTCTTGACTCAAGGCGTGTTTCCTAACCCTTTTCACACCAAAGGTTCCTCCATGTGTAACCTCTAAGATGTCCCACATCTTTTTAGCATAAGTACATTAAGAGAGATAATGTAAAACTCATCAGATTCAAGGTAGAAGTGATTATGTTTCTGGCCGTACAATCATATTGAGTTTTCTTGTTCTCAATTTCGTACCATTTAGACCAATGTTGATCAACGAGTTCATTATTAATCACATGTTTAGGCATGAAAGGTCAATTTATAATTGCATCCCAAATGCCTCTAACCTTCCAAAACTGATAATTAATACCTCCAAAAATATGTGGTCTATTGATAGAAGAAACCTTAGCAAAAGGCAACTTGTTCTTAGCCATTTTCAAGAAAACAAGATCAAATCTTGATTATTTTACAAGAACCTGCTCTAGATACCAGTTATTAGAAAGAGGTCGATTTCATAAGAGTTGGTGAATTGAACCATCAAGAATCCTTTTAAAACTTTTAAAAAATTAGAATGACTTTGTTGCATAATTAATCAATTGAAGCAAATCTTATAAAAACTTTTAATAGGTTAAAGTCCATTTACAACAAGAACAAGATTAATTGAAACTGACATAAAGAGAGAAAGAATGAGAAAATGACATGGTATTTTTTACATTTGTTTACTCTTAAATAAGAGCTACATCTAGTTGCTGAGCTAAACAAGCCAAGGTCACACTGAGTCAATTGTCTACAACTAGAAAATACACCTAGAACACCACACTTGAACCCTACAAGAGTGTTCTTCTACCCATGTAAGACCTTGTTACAAAACTGTAGTTGGAAACTCTATCCAGACAAGGCTAAACACCACAAACCTAAAGTATACAATAAAACAATATCACCTGAATTACAGCAAGATCAAGTCGGATTAGAAAAACTCAAGCGAAATCCTCTTAGCTAAGAAGATTTATCTCAAGGACACTTAAAGAAAGCTCCAAGAAAACACTTTTAGACTCAAAACTCACTTAGATGTGAAGGTATTTTAAAATCTCAAATTTCAAAAAATGTGTTCAAAAAATATTTGAGAATTAGAATTATAAAGAATTTATCCTATCAATTTTAATAAAATAAAACTACATTTTTATTTATTGATTTCACTTACTAGTAAAAAGAAATGATAAATCGTTATTTCAATATGTTAAAATAGATTGATAAAGATCCTTCTAAAAATATAGGAAATTTTAATCTATTAAAAAACTTGTTTTAATAGATTCAAACATCTTTCCAAAACTACTTATGATTTTAGGTAATATCACTCAATTAAATTGACAATGTAATTGATTAAAATATTCACTATAGTCTTTTAGAACTTCAAGTAAGAAATTTTTAATAGATTAAACTATCTTTAAGTTCTAACCAATATTTAAATAAGTTTTCTTAAGCACTTATATAGATCACACTAATCACAAAGAGTAAAGTTATTAAAAATCAAAAAGACACAACATACACTCTATATAAAACTAAGTCTTCATTCTTCAAGACTTCTTTAAGAGTGTATTAATCAAATCTTGTGACACTAACAACTTCAACCAAAAAAAAAAAAACTCTTCCAACCTTAATGAAGTCTCAAACAAAAAAATAAAACTCTTCCAACCTTAATGAAAACTCAAACAAAACAATCACAGATAAAGTTTGTGAAGAAGATGATTACATTAAAAAAAGTGAAGACATCATAAATCCAAAAACAAAAAAGAAACAAGATTACTAACAATAACAAAATAACATAATGAAGAAGAACAAACTCTTTCTAACAATGTTACTCTAACCCTAACCTTGGATAGAACTCTAACCTTAAGTAAAGAAGAAAAGAAGGAAAAGAAAAGAGAGAAAAATTCATCTCTTCAAACTTATATGCCTTGGATGAAACTTGAGAGAGAAAGAACAAAGAAAATGGCAAAACATGGAAGGATACTTACAGCGGATGAAGAGCTCTTGGAGTGACAAGAGTGATGGGAGTCAGGCAGCGAAAGCAATAAGATTCACTTTTATCAGAACAATATGGAAACACCCTGAACGCAATCAATCAATCCAAACAAAACCAATATGTAGTCGAAACAGAAGATTGTGAGTAAAACCTTTCAATAGAGATCAAAAAACTCACAGGACGAGCATATCAATACAACTCTTCCTAATCCTCAAACGGTCACCAACAATGATCCAAAAATATCAACAAATTGAAATTAATAAGGAAGAGTTCAAGAATCTCGTCATCAGAAAAATAGATAATGTTTATGAATTTTCTGGAAACAAACTACAACTTTGATCTCAAATCCGACCGTCCAAAACAACGAACTGTGAGTGGTAAAAGTCCAGTAAAAATTTCAAAGCAATTGTAAAAGATTTCACCGTTGGATTTTCGAAAAGAAAAGAGAAAAACAAAAACAAAAATAATTCCAGAAAAGCTAAGTTGGATGTTGCACTTTCAAGGAAGCATGGAGAAGTAGTTCAAGCTTCCATTTCCATACCTTGGATCTCACATGCATAGTAAACTTCTTGACTTTCTCTTCCATCCTTTTTATCTCTCTTTGACCGAAATTTACAACAAGGGAGTATGGTTAGTTGTTTCACCGTTGCTAATGACACTCTTTTTCTACCCCAACAACCCATCTTCTATTCTACATATTTTTATGATTCATCTTGTTTATAAATTAAAAGATTTATGTTTTACTTTTCATTTCTTAACCTAATTGTGCCTTAATAAATATCATACTATTCATATTTAAATTAATCTTTCATTAAATTTTATTTAAATCTTTTCAAAACATAATTTGCAATTAAAAAAGGAATTGTCAACATAGCATGTTGGAATTTAATACATTACTTTACTAATTCAAATAATAAAACTCTATACACCTATACATATAGTTATACTTCTAAAAATGGGATGTTACATTAAGCTCTTTATGGACCACTTAGTTCTACTGACACAATAGGGTTACCAGTATTGTTTTCCAAGTCTTATTAGTTTTTCGAAATATTTTTTCAATTGTTTTTTGAAACAATAACTTAAAGTGTCCTCTTTAGGCTCAAGTTACTTACCAAAGAAAAAAAAGTTTCAAACTCTAATGTCTTAAAAATAAATATGATTTAAAGCAATAATTTATTTTCTCTCATGTATATCTAAGATGCAAGGTATTACATATTAAGAAGGGAGACTTTGAAATGTTGATTTCTTCACACCATAGCAACAATGCATCACTTTAGTTTTTTTTTCTTCTAGGACTTCTATTTTAATATATTTATGATGTATTGATAAACTAGTTATTGAAAAAACGTCTTAAGTTTCTTAAAGTATTTTTTATGTCTTGGAACACCATGTAGAGATAAACCAATCATACGACCTTAAACTTTAAATGCATTTCTATTTTCACTATCTTGATATCTTGATATAATAAATCATATCTCTTCAAGATGGTAAGAATATTTGTTGTGTTAATTAATTGTCGAGAAATGTTAGGTGTTTCTCAAAATATTTTTCATACACATCATCTAAAATTTCATGTAGAGAGAATCATTTAACCTTAAATCTTAAATACATTTTAATTTTTACCATCATAATATATTGATATAATAAAACATACCTATCTTGAAGATGGTAAGAGTAGTTATTTTATCAATAAACATGCATTGTTGTAGGTATGAATTTCAATGTTTTTCGCTTCAAAAGTAGTGCACATTTTTTTTTACAATAACTTGTTGGCACTTTAATTAAAATAAGTTCTTCTAATAGATCATGAAGGTCTTTCTTCGGTTAACTTCTTAATTCAACATAAAATATACATATAATTAGAATGTTTATCTCTACTTTTGTCATATAATATATATA
>Ga0123340_1000403_pt1 | contig 27583 bp, 34 predicted proteins | sample SirMexnodulemix_FD_89961 | JGI IMG/M metagenome (GOLD analysis project Ga0123340, IMG submission 89961) | Root nodule microbial communities of legume samples collected from Mexico - Siratro Mexico nodule mix | ecosystem: Host-associated > Plants > Roots > Nodule | place: Mexico: Nepantla...
AATTTTTTTTTGTGTTGATTTTTTGTTTAAAATGGGAATCTTTTGTTGTTTTTCTTTTTACCATTAGTGGTTTTTTTTTTTTTTTTTTTTTTTCAACATTTGTTCTTTTCGGCGTAGTTCACAAACCTACAAACAGTGTCACTAAAAATGAATGAATGTAAAGGTATAAATATATATAAAACATACTTAAATTAATAAGATACTCTAAAATAACCGTTATTGAAGTTTTTAAATTACTAAAAATTTAAACAAAGTTTAAAAAATAAAATTTCTATAAAATTTTATAAACATTAATAAAATTACTTTTTCCAATGTTTATCACAAGAGATAAAGTCAAATTACCATAAAATATTTTCCACATATTTTTTTCATGGTTAAAAATTTTATTTCTCATAAGATATTTTCCACAAATATTTTATCGTGGATAAGATATAAATTTCTGTGAGAAACCAAGACATTAAAGAATAATCTAACGGGTATTACTAGAATTATTCATGGGAAGGACTGAACTTACTACATATTTGGTAATAATACAACTTTCGCAGGGATAAGAATGCCTGGGAAATATAAATTGGATAAAAAATGACATTTTTGCGAAATTAAATTTTCCACGGATAATATTTGATTCCTCACTCACTCTTAGGCGCAAAATTAATCACGATACATAAAATTCACCAAACTCATTGATTACTCACTATCACGCACAAAATTAATCATTGAGACACAAAGTTCATCAAACTCACAGACTTTTACTCACTCTCCCAAACCCTCACAAAGCATTCACTAGAAACGCATGAAACCTTCACTTCATCTCACGATCACAAAAGTATCCTCGTCTAATGCTTCCTTAACAGTCGTGCACTCGTGCGATATAATCAGTACTTGGTGCCCTTTGATTTTTGTTTAGCTGTTTGCGGTCGCTTGAAGTTGTTGCACTCCTTTTGAAGGGTTTCTTCTTCGTCGTCGTTAGGTTAGTTGATTTATGTCACGTTTGCTTTATCTTTCTTTGATCATAATTATCTTGTGATGGATTCTATTCGAGTTAGAGTTAACCATCAAATAAATTGTTTACTCAGCTTTAACACTACAGAAAAAAAAGTCAAATTATCCATGAAATCTTTTCCACATATTTTTGTCATGGGTAAAAAGCTTATTTTCCATACCCACAAATATTTTGTCATTCACAACTTCAAAATTTTCCACGGATATAATTGTGAAAAACTTGAATATTAAAGAATAGTTTGGCAAGTTATACTAAAATGACATCCACGAAAAGACTGAAAGACTACAAACTATATAGAGAAGTATTAAAAAATTATTCATGAGAAGATTGAAAGACCATAAACATAAAGAAGTACGCTAACCTCGTACATCACAAAAACATATATGCTTAAGCTATAAATTATGTTGAAGGAAATGTTTGCTACTTCCATTTATCAAAGAGATCCATTACAATGCAAGCTAAAATCAAGGTAAAAAATTTATTGAAGATTGAACTAAAGTTAATTTTTCTTCTGCAATTTCCTGATACTAAGCATTGATAACTCTAAAAAGACTATTTGCTTTGTACAACTACAATTAGGCAAACTCAAGCAAAGCTACAATACATAAGAAAAGGTAACTACATCTAGATATTGGAAAGAATATGTCAAAGAATAAGAGAACATTAATGTTGTATGGAGTGGATGTAAAGTACCCTACTCAAGCAAGTCAAATGCAAAAAGAGCTGAAGCTACTCAACGACAAAAAATAGATATTTTTTTCGAAGCCGACAACAACTCAAGAAGAAGAAAGCATGAGATTATGTATAATGCATGAACTCTGCTAAAAGTTTTTAGCCGAAAAAACAACTTTAAGAATAAGACTATTAGTGTTCATTTTAGAGAGCTATAAGGGAGAGCATAAATCTTATTTACATCAACAAACGTTGAATCTCTTCAGTGAGCAAAACTTAGTGATTAGCTAATCACCAAATTTACAACTTCCACATCCAAGAGTTGCTGTCTGACAAATAACACTCGGTTATTATCCAGGAGTGACTAGTTTAAAGAATACTTGTTTAAGTACGGAGTGACTTGTAAAAGAATACATGGTTAAGTCAGAAGTAGTTTGAGGAAAAAATAATTCAATAGGGTCAACTAAGAGTAGCTGCGAGTCGAAAGAATACTTGACTTGTTCTTTGACTACATTACCACCATCATCATTAGTCCATTGAAGTTTGTGAGGTTTAGGATAGGGCTTAATAGGAAAAACTAACTTTCTCAGCAACCTTGTACAACAATAGTTAGAACTAGAACCACTATCCACGATAGCATAAGTATATTAAAATATTTACATCTTGTGTGGAAGATGTTCTCACGTTGTGAATGTTCTATTTCAATAGGTTGGTTTCGGAAAAGCCTTCACGCCAATGACAGTTGTCCTTCAGAAGAAAGGACTTCCTCTTCAAATTCTAAAACTTCTTCTTCACTAAGTGAAGAATGAGAGTTGTCTAACTCCTCGTGTTTTCTTCGTTTGAAACCATGTTTCTTTATCAGGATACACATAAGAGTAGTGTTCTCTTTCATGACACTTGAAGCATTGAACACCTCTTGCTTTTTAGTCTCTTTTGAGGGATCTTTGTAATTATATTTGTCTTTTTTGTTTTTGTTTTCTCTTTCCCTTTCCTTATCCCATTGTTTCTCATATGTAAATTTGGAGCGGTCACCCTCTTTCTTGGAATCTTTCCTACAATAGTAATTTTTTGGATACTGTCTAGAAGTTAATTTTATGTTTAGTTGTTGCTTTACCCTAATAGATAATTGAACCACATCATTTATAAGGCAGAAGTACAACGCTATCCTGCAATCATATCGACAACCACTCTAGAATCAAGCACTAGTAGAAAAAACACATTTTAAGGCGGGATATTATTGCAGTTAGGAAGGAACCGCAATAAAAAGCAATGCGGTGACATTTTTGAACCGCGATGGTAAGCCACAAATAATTGAAAATTGAAAACTGCAGGGAGATACCAACGCGGTTCTGAAAACAACTGCGTTAACTGCGTTGGTAGTATTTACAAAATAATTTAAAATAATTTAAAAATTGTTTTGTAAAAGGATACAAACGCGGTTGTTAGTAGGAACCGCGTTTGTATCCTTCCTCTTCCTTCCTCGCGTGCCCTCTCTTCTCTTACCCTCTTTTGTCATTCCCTTTTCTTCTTTTTCTTCTTCCTCCCTTGCAGTGCCCTCTCCCCTTGATGTTAGTGGCATAGGGTGTTGTAATTGGGTTGGTGTAGTGGGTTCTGCACTGTGTTTGACTTGTTCATGTCATTCCTATCCCTGAAGAAGAGGGTGGTGCAATTGGAGGAGCAGCGCTTGAAGTGAACGGAGCGCTTGAAGTGAACGGAGGAGGCTGGAAATAGAGAGAATAAAAAGTTGAGATGCTTAATAAATACGCCCGGTGCTACTCGAACCCACATTCACTTGATTAAAAGTCATGCGCCTTATCCATTAGGTCACAGGTGCTTTTTGAGAGTAATGCTTTCTTTCAAAAAAGAAAAGCAATACCACCGCGGTTGTTAATAAACAACCTCGTTGGTATGTCCCATTTTCCACCACGTTTATATAACCGCGATAACAACTTTGGTACTTTTTATCGCGGCTGGATTTATTGCAGTTCGAGAGCCGCGATTGTATGTCTTATAAAACCGCAGTGGTATGTGTTTTTTCTACTAGTTCCATTGTTATTCTTGGTTATTCTCTAATCCCCACCCTCAAAAGCAATTAATCCATTTTCTACCTATATTATTAAACACTCATATCTCGCTACTAAAGTCTTCCAAGTTTATCCATTAACTCCTTGTCCTAGTAGGAGGACACATGTTTTTTTTCCTTAGGGTAGCCAGGGATAATCGTCTCTTGGTCTACCTAGTAGCACTCAAATATCTACTCAACCTTCATCTCATAATCTGGATAACCTTCTACATTTTCTTTTCCATAAATAGGGAAAAGTTGACCTTAGGTTCTTTTGTATTGCTAGAATGCCTAGGCCTATTGATGCAAACCCGTCTCTAAGACTATAGACAAGAATAAAGACGTCACTGAGATCAAGCCATGATCAGGAGATTGGACCTAATTGGGCTTGTTTGGGCCTCCAAACAAACTTTTAAGCCCAAGTTCAAAATTGTAGAATATCACTCTATAGATTTTGGAGCTTCAAGATTACAAGACCTCTACTTGTAAAAAGTTGTATACAGTACTATAGAATTTATTTTGGGCCTTGTATTTTAGGTCAAGTAGAATAAGATTTTGGTCCTTGTATTCTAGGCCAAGTAGTGTAGGATTTTGGGCCTTGGAGTTCATAAGAAAAATTGGATGGTCACCTTTGAAAGAAGCCTCCAAGAAAGTGTCACCTAGGAAAAATGAGTTCAAGAAGGCACCATGTGCTACTACAAGTAGACACTATGTAGGAGCTTCTTCTCCTAGCTTCTTTTGCCACTTGTCCACCTCTCATCGGAGAGTATTTGAAGCTTGAGTTGCAAGGTACCTTTGTCACATGGCACTCTCACCATAAGTAACTCATTATCTTCCTTACCTTTGGACTTGCTTCTTTTCATGTGTTTTTCCCTTGATTCCCTCATTGCAAGTGGATATCTTCTAACTTCCTTAGCTGTTAAAGGGGTAAGGGAATATGTCCTTCATTTCATTTCAAACGAAAACTTGTTGGTGAGGCCATCATGGTATCCATGTCTATCATATTTCCATGGCGTTCCCAACAATACATGGCATGCTCTAGTAATTCAATTGATTAATTTTTTTGATAAGTCTTGCTGTGTGAAGTTTAACTGATTTGTGTTTTAATTGAAATTGAATGATTTTTTGGTGTGCGCTTACAAATTGCAGTTAAAGAGATTTTCTTGAAAATTTCATTCCTTTTAAACCATATTTGACAAAAAATTTTAATAGTTCAATTCATCCCCTTTTGAACTTAGCTTAAAGTATTTTCAATTAGTATTAGAGTTATTCTTGAAAGTTATTCAAGTTTTTCGATCCTATGGCTAAGGGAAGTAGCCTTTTGCAGATGGTGCTTATACAAACAGGCCTCTTTTATTTAGTATGGTCTACTATCCATTTTGGAAAGTTAGAATGAAAATTTTCATAGAATCACTTGACCGTGGTGTGTGGGATGCAATTGTAATGGACCTTGTGCGCCTAAAACTGTTATAAATGGCGAAAATGTTGATAAACCTTGGTCTGAATGAAATGAAGTTGTGAACAAGAAATCTCAGTTTGATTACACGGCAAAAAATATCATAACTTCAGCTTTGAATTTAGATCCCAATGTACTTTAGCAAAGGAGATGTGGAAGATTCTTGAAACAACACATGAAGGAACAAGTGATGTGAAGCGTGCAAGAAAGTATACTCTCATTCAAGAGTATGAACAATTTAAAATGCAACCTGGAGAGAACATAACAAACGTGCAGAAAAGATTCACACACATTGTGAACCATTTAATCAGTCTGGGGAAGATTTTTGACAAGGACGAGCTCAATAACAAGATCTTGAAGTGTCTTGATAGGACTTGGCAACCAAAGGTCACTGCAATTTCTAAAACCAGAGATCTTACTTCCTTGAGTATAACAACCTTGTTTGGAAAACTCAGGGAGTATGAGGTTGAAATGAATAGGCTAAAGGAGTAGGAAGATGGAAGAAAGCTAGGGGACTAGAACTCATGTCTACTGCTTTAGATGAAATCAGTTAGGCTGGATCCAGTGGAGATAGTGAAACAGAAAGTCTTAATATGCTAACTATAAAATTCACCAAGTTTTTGAAAAAGAGAGGAAAAGACAAGAATGAGTAAACAAAAAGGTATGCCAAGAAAATTGATTCTAATTTTGCTAATTTTACTTGTTGTGGTTGTGGTAAGCAAGGTCATATCAAAGTTGAGTGTCCAAACTTGATGCATAAAGAAAATACTCTGGACAAGAAGAAATTCAGCAAAAACAACAACGGAAAAAGAGCTTACATTACATTGGATGAGAATGACTCTACAAACAACTCTTCATCGAAAGAATATGAGGAAGCCCACCTATGTTTGATGGTCAAAGACTTGTGTTAAGTAAGTAGTGCTAGCTCTATCATCTCCATTAATCACGAGACCATAGCACCTTGCTTCAAGCATTTAAAGAAACACATGATGAAACAAATTGATTAGCCCTGTGAAACAACCATTGAAAGGTTTAAACAATTGATAGGAAAAAAGAGTCAACTCATTGGAAGAAGAATTGAAAGCTGTAAATTCTGATTTTTAGCAGTTAATCATGATTTATAAATCTTCTAACCATGGGGGTGAATCTAGTAAACTAGCCAAATATGAAAACTGTTACGTTCTGCAAGCCAAAGTAAAATATATTGTAAAAACTTCTTCAAAATTGGCTATGGGAATTGTAAATTTGAATGTTGTTCTAGGTTCCCAAAATTATGTGTTTGACAAAGCTGACATTGGTTTTATATAAGATTTTCAAAGGAAAACTAAAATTTTTAGTAGCTTTTTCAATAACAGCAAGAAGCAATCCTCACCTTTCCAAACACGCTTTTACTATTTGCACAAAGGTCATTCTATTAAAGGTCATTCTTCTAAGACATGTAGAATTAAACTTTTGGTTGTTTCAAATGGCTTAGTAAGGTGGGTCCCAAAGGGTACTATTAATAGTTTTGGACCCAAGTTTAATAGGGTACCATCTTTTCAAACATAATTTGTTTTGTAGGAAAAGGTAGCAGCCAATAATAAGCTTTAGTATTTGGATAGTGGCTGCTCCAAACACATGACAAGAGATGCATCATTGCTTACAAATTTTAGTGGAAAACACAACGATTGTGTTACCTATGGAGACAATGGCAAAATCTTAGGCAGTGGAAACATAGGAGACAAAGACTCCTTGATCATCAAGGATGTGTTGTTGGTGGAAGGGCTGAAGCATAATTTTTTAAGCATTAGTCAGCTATGTTACAAAGGCTTTAAAGTCACATTTGAACTAGAAATTTGTCTCATATCCAGTGCAGGTTCAAGGAAAACACACCTTGTCAATAAAAGATTAAACAATGTATACTTGTGAAATATTGAAAACATTGATTTCAACCTAAATTGCTTGCTATCCAGTAGTGATGAAACTTAGTTGTGCCATAGACACATAGCTCGTATACACATGTATCATTTAAATATAATTGCATTTAAAGAACTTGTAATTGGTTTACCTAAACTCAAGCTTGAGAGGAACAAATCTGTGAAGCATGCAAAAAGGGAGAACAAATTAAGAAAAGTAAACTAAATGTTCACTGTGTATAATTGCAAGTAGACCAAACATAATGTTCAATGAGTGTCTATGTGCTAGATACCAATCAAACACCAAGGAATCTCATTTTAGTGCAGCCAACCGAATTTTGAAATACTTAAAAGGCACTACTAAAGTTGGACTGTGGTATCGAAGTGAGGTATCATTAAATTTAGTTGGCTATTCTGATTTTGCAGGATGCGAATTGGATAGGAAAACACTATTGAAACATGCTACTTATTTGGATCAAAGTCTAATTTCATGGCACAACAAGAAGCAAGCTTGTGTAGCATTGTCCATCGCAGAAGCAAAATGTATAGTTGCTGGAAGCTTTTGTGCACAAAGTCTAGGCTCAAGCAATAACTAAGTGATTTTGGCCTAAATCTCTATAAAATTTCCCTTATTTTGTGATAACACAAGTTCTATTATTCTAACCAAGAATCTAGTGCATCATTTTAGAACAAAACATATTGAAATTTGCCATCACTTTATCAGAGATCACGTCAATAATGGTGAATGTGAAATTCAATTTGTTATTTCTAAAAAACAATTAGTTAATCTTTTCACTAAGCCACTAGCAAGGACAGGTTATGCTTTGAACTGAACTGGGCATCGTTGATTTGAACAGTGTAATATGAAAGTGAAAATCGATAATTATCATTAATTGCAATATCTGTATCTCAATGCAAAAAAAAAATAAAAATCAGAGAAGATTTAATTGATATTTGTTAGACCTATCAACAATTGATTGTAAACTTATCTGATTTTGATTCTGATGCCTGTACATGGTTGTGTAAAAGTATGGAAAATATAGTGAAGGGTTATATCAACATCAAACCCAGTCAAAAGAAGGCCCAACAAAGATTGAATGAAGTGAGAACTTCAAAGCATAAGGGTGGCATGAACAAGAGGAGAAAATGCTCAATAAGCCACTTGTCATCAATTAATTGAAGAGTCAAAAAGTCTTAGACAGAAAAAGTTGTTTTCATGGGTTACTTGAGCTAAGTTTAGTCTATTTTCAACGGATTGAGTATGTGCAAAATCCCAACCACCGAAAATCAGTTTGTTGAATTGTCACTCACTACATATTAAATGCATTGTTTTGTGCTTGTGTGGACTGTCTATATTACTGCATGTTGCATGCATTCATTCACAAACCTTTGCATCAGAAAAACCATTCATACTAGTAAAAAATCAAGCTCTTGGCCTAGTCATCCACCTTTGCTTAATCACTCACTCCATTCCAACTAAGTTTGTCTCAACTAGACCAAAGAAGAGATCCAGACCTTCAAGTGTTAGCATTAAGGCTTGCTAGGCGATTTGAAGAAGTCAATATGGATCAAAGCTTGCTAAGTGGATTGCTTGAAGTCATCATGGATCTTGATGGAGTCTTGGTCTAGAACTTAAGGTGTGTGTGTGTGAGTAGGTTTTGGTTCAAAATCATGAGTTGCATGATATATCACTTAAGAAAAGCTTCATAAATTCAATATGTTTTACAAATAGATAATTGAACCTAAAATGAGGTTAATGGTTTTTGGAAACATATTTTGAGAGTAAAATCAGTTAATTGTTTTTCATAAACCAATTTGATTGATTTTTTTGTCTGTATTACAGAAAAATAAATCGATTGAATGGAAAAATCAATCGATCGAGTTTTGGCTGCCTTAACTGTTTTTAAACCAGTTTGCTTATAAAAGGGCAGTGCGCATTTTCTAATTAAACCTAAGACATTCGATTGATTCTTTTGAGAAATTCTAAGAGAGAAAAACGTGCCCTTACTGTGAGAACACATCCTACATTGATTTTCAACAAGAAAACCTTAAGAACTTGAATCTTGGAGTTTTGCTTTGAGTGGGTTTCATGTAATCTTGGTTTTGCACCAAAGCTAAGTCTTCTACACTGATTTACATCTGTTTTTAATTTGTTCTTTATGTAGAAGCACTGCTGGTTACATTGCTATCGTATTGCGAGTGTTTTGGTTGTAAATTACATAGGGTTTGTGATTTGTAATTGCGTGTTTGATTCCCATATTGCATAGGGTTTGTAATTTGGGTTTTTGTAGTAGGGTTCTGCATTGTTTACAGCTGTTGGGGATGCAATAGGCTATGTGCTAGGGTGTGCAATGGGTTTCTTGCTTTGAGCTCGGCTAAAGAAATGTGGGACATACTTGAAGTCACACATGAGGGAACTAAATATGTGAAGAGAGCTAGAAAGTATGCACTGATCTAGGAGTATGAATTGTTTAGGATGCATCAAGGGGAGACCATTGCTGATGTATAGAAGGGGTTCACTCACATTGTCAACGACTTGATTGGTTTGGTAAAACAATTTGACAAGGAGACGCTGAACATTAAGATCTTAAGTGCTTGGACAGAAGCTGACAACCTAAAGTGACTGCTATATCAGAGATTAGAGATTTGACAACACTTACTACTGCAACACTCTTTGGCAAACTAAGGGATCACGAGTTGAAGATGACTAGGCTGAAGGAAATGGAGACAATGGAGAAAAAGACCAAAAGCCTAGCACTTAAGATAAAGTTTGTAGATATACAATCCAGTGAGGAAAGCTTTGATGAGTGTAGTGATACAGAGAATCTCAATCTTTTGACAAGGAGATTTCAGAAGTTCATCAAGATGAAAGGCAAAGTGAAGAACCAACAAAGTAAGAGGTATAATAAGGAAATTGATAATGGTTTTACTAAATTCACCTGTTTTGGCTGTGGTAAATAGGGACACATTAAAGTGGATTGTCCAAGTCTTGTGAATAAAGAAAAAGCACAAGAAAAGAAGAGCGACAAACCTGGAAAAAGTAGAAGAGCATATAGAGTGTGGGATGACAATGATACCTCTTCTAGAAGCTCTTCACATAAGGATGTTGAAGCAAATCTGTGTCTAATGGCTGGACAAAATTCTGAGGTGAGTAGCATGAATTCCAACACCTCATTTAATAGTGGGAATTACAGTTCCCTTCTTAAGGCTTTCTTAGAAACACATGAAGAAGCAAATAAATTGGATTTATCCAATAACCAATTGAAAGGGTTAAAAAATTGGTTGGAAGGCAGAGTTAAAGAACTGGAAGATGAGCTTTTAAAAGTGAAAACCGATTTTGATCATATTGAAATGATTTACAAAGCTTCCAGTGACTTTGGTTTTAGCAAGTCAACTAATTGTGAAAACCGTTATGTTCTGCAAAAGAAAGTTAACTATTTGATTACTACTGCATGTAAACTTTCCATAGGAACTACAAATCTCGATGCAAATTTGGGATCTCAGAACTGTGATTTTGAAAAAGCTGGCATTGGATATCAATGTGGTTTTCAAGGAAAGCAAAAGAAATTTTGAAGTTTCTTTAAAGCTAATGAACAACAATCTTCACCTTTCATGGCTTGTTTTTATTGTTTGAGGAAAGGCCATTATGTTAGGAATTGTAAGGTTAGAAAGTTTGATGTACCTAAGGGGCTGGTTAGGTGGGTGCCTAAAAGCATCACTAACACTTGTGGACCCAAGTTTAACAGCGTACTAATTCCTCAAACTCAATTTGTTTTGCAAGTCTGTTTGACATCAAAGAACCAGTTGTGGTATTTAGACAGTGGATGCTCCAAACACATGACTGGAGATGCTTCACAATTGATTAATCTGAAATGGAAACCAGATGGCTTTGTCACTTATGGAGACAACAACCGAGGGAGAATACTTGGTGTTGGTCACATTGGACGAGATGATGATGTGATCATAAAAGATGTGCTTTTAGTAGATGGTTTAAAGCACATCCTACTCAGTATAAAAGCTATGTGACAAAGGCTACAAAATCACATTTGTGCCTAATTGCAAATTCAAAAACTAATGAGACTATATTTGTGGGTAAACGGGCAAAAAATGTATACATGCTCAATGTCTCTTGCATAACATCGAGCATGAATTGCTTGCTGTCTAGGAATGATGAGACATGGTTGCGGCATAGGCGCTTAGCTCATATTCGTATGTATCATCTCAATAGGCTTGCATTTAAAGAGTTAGTGATTGGCTTACCTAAGCTCAAGTTTGAAAGGGACAGATTATGTGAAACATGTCAAAAGGTTATCCAACATGAGAGAATTGTTGCATTTCTGCATTGAGCCAGATCATGGGGGTGAGTTCCAGAGTGAAAGATTTTACAAATTTTGTGGCAAATTTTGAATCAAGCACAACTTTTTAGCACCAAGGACTCCACGACAGAATGGAGTGGTGAAGAGGAAAAATAAGTCATTGGAGGAACTAGCAAGGACTCTATTAAACGAGATAGATCTGCCTAAGTACTTCTGGGCTGATGCATTATGCAGGGAGATTTTGAGATGTCCATGATGGGTGAACTCAACTACTTTCTAGGATTGCAGATCACGCAATTCAAGCATGGAACCTTCCTTAGTCGAGCCAAGTACTGTAGAGAATTATTAAAGAAATTTGAGTTGGAAGGAGGCTGCAACACCAATAGTAACTGGTTGTTACTTGGATACAGATGAGAAAGGAGTTAATGTGGAGCAAAAAAAATACAGAGGGCTTATAAGATCACTCCTTTATCTCACTACCAGCAAACCATATATCATGTTTAGCGTGTGTTTATGTGCGAGATACTAAGCCAATCCTAAAGAGTCACATTACATGGCAGCAAAGAGAATCCTGAAATATCTCAAAGGAGTTGTAGATGTTGGTCTATGGATCCTAGTGAAGTATCTTTAAACTTAGTTGGTTACTCTGACTCAGATTTTGCAGGTTGCAAACTTGATAGAAAGAGCACAAGTGGAACGTGTCATCTACTTGGATCCAGTTTAATATTAGGGCATAGTAAAAAGCAGGCGTGTGTGGCTTTCTCAACAGCAGAAGCGAAGTACATAGCTGCTGGGAGTTGTTGTGCTCAAAGACTCTGGATCAAGCAACAACTAAGTGACTTTGGTCTAACTCTTTCTAAAATACCATTACTTTGTGATAATACTAGTGCAATAAACCTAACAAAGAACCCAGTGCAACATTCCAGAACAAAACACATTGAAATACCATCACTTTATAAGAGATCATGTGAATAATGGTGACTGCGTAATTCAATTTGTTACTTCTGAGAAACAACTAGCTGATTTATTTACTAAGCCCCTTAATAAAGAAAGATTTAATTTTCTTAAAAATGAATTGGGCATAATTGATTTTAAATGTGTGAATTAATCAGCTCATGCATTTTTGGTTCTTGGTTAATTTTTTGCAGACCTAGTATAATTAATTGAGTCAACAAATTCAATTAATTGGTATTTTACTGAACTATATTGTAGATGATTGAAAATCTGGTTCTGAATAATTTATGTGCAATTTATTGGTATGTGCGAGGTTGAACAATGGAAAGGAAATAGCTTTGCAACAATAAGCTTAGTTAAAGAAGAAAGGTTGAATAGGATGAGTCATTCAATGCATGGGATTGACATGTGAAGAGTGAGAATCTACATAGTGCCACATGTCATCAACCTATTGAAGGTCAACAAGTCAAAAGCTGCTATGAAGAATCTCGGAAACTAAGTCACTTCTGTTTCAATTTATTATTCGCAAAATCCCAACAATCTGAAAAACAACTTATTGTGCTGTCAATCAATGATTATACATGCGCTTGGCTTATTGTGTTTTTCCTTCTCTTTATATACTGCATTGACATGTATCCAAACACACCAAAACACTGCATACTTACATTCATAGCTGATCTACAGTCCAACATTTATCCTCTTCAGAAATCCATCAATTCTTCCTACCATGGCCTTCTCATCTAACCCAAAGAAGAGAACCAAGAGGGCTATTGTGAAGAAGGCTGATCAAGTAGATAAAATTGAAACATGCTACCTTGAGAGATGGTTCTCAAGGAATCAAGAGAGTATTGAGGATTACTATCATGAAGTTAGTAAGAAGGCGATCATCAGTCCAAAATTTATAAGAATGGAATGGCTAGAAGAAGAAAAGCTCGATGAAGTGAGAAATTTGCTAAAGTATCAGAAGCTCGAGAAGTTTCTCAAACTATTTGGGAATACCTACCTAGATTTGGTAAAGGTATTCCTCACCAACATGTGGTTTGATGATGATGTAATGTACTCCCAAGTCAAGGGAGTAGACATGGGCATAAATGACGAGGTTTGGCTTGCTGTTATTGGACTGAGAAATGCTGGAATACTTGTTGGCAAAGGCAACACCACTGACCTTGAATATTTTACAAAGTTCAGTTTTTCAAGACATGTTTGAGAAATCCAAATACTACAATGAAAGGATATCACGTTGGAGGTCTCTCTTTGATTCCACGCATCCTTGCCTTCATTGTGATTTGGTTGCTGACTCCAAGAGGTTATAATCATGTTGTGTTGATGGAAGAAGATTTGATTCTAATGTACTGTTTGATGAGCAAGATCAAAGTCAACTGGATCAATGTGATAAAAGAACATATTGCAAAGACCAAGAAGAAGCCTGAGTACCGTATACCTTATGTGGTCCTTATATCCAACTTCATAGAATATTTTGAAGTTGATGTTGAAGGAGAAGTTGTGGAGGCTGTAAAGGCTCAAAATGAAATCACCGTTGCAACCATGAACAAGATTGGTTTGAAGAAGGTTAATGATGATTACTGGGTATGGAAAGCAAATGAAGATAGAGCTGAACAACAACAATATCAAGAGGATGATGGAGCTGAGACTAGTGTTGTTGCTGTTGCTGCTATGCTGGAGGAGGATTTGATCCTACACAATTTACGTGTGTGTTGTAATCCTCCAGTAGAAGGATAAGGATCTTTCTCTAGGTTTGAACAAATGATAATAAGTTAGCTGCACACCATTGAAAATGAACAAAGGAGCCACCATCAGTTTTGTGAAACACACTTTTAGAACATTGATCAAGTTGAAGACATCCAAGCTAAGATTGGGCAAATGTTCTATGGACCAGACGTGTGGGCCTTTTCATGCATATCATAGCTGGTCTCTTCCCTTCCATTGATGAATTCAATGAGGAAGAAGAATGTATGTTGTGTTGTTGTGTTGCATTAGGGTGTGCTTCTTATTATTATTACGTGTGTGTTGTCTTATGTTGTATTTCTTTGTTGCTGCTACTGTGTTTCTGCTAGTTTATTCAGCTTGGCTGATTTCTGTTCAAGTTGTATTTCGTTTAATCATGTTTGAAGTTTGACTTGTATCACTTAATGGATTATAATATGGTTCGTATTATTGGAATAGAACTTATGTGGTGTTTATGTTTTAATACTACTTTTTTATGCTTTGAAGGAGTATCAAAGTATGGGGGAGCAATCACATGGTTCTGGTTTGAGCTGATCTGAGCTGGTTTGGAAAAACTGCAAAAAATCAGTCAATTGGTTTTCAGTTCAATCAGTTTATTTTTTTTAACCTGCTTGCGCTTACAGATTGTTAATTAATTGTTGTTAGTCAATTAGTGTAGAAATCTACTACTGCAGTTCGTGTAGGTTTGGTTGCTACAACTCAACACACACTTGATTACCTTCATCAAATTGGGGGAGATTATTAGCACTAAGACTTGCTAAGTGAACTGATGAAGTCAATGTGGATCAAAGCTTGCTAAGTGGATTGCTTGAAGCCATCATGGATTTTGATGGAATTTTGGTCTAGAACTTGGGTTGGGTGTGTGAGTGGGTTTTGGTTCAAAACCATGAGTTGCATGATATATCACTTAAGAGAAGCTCCTTAAATTCAATCTGTTTTACAAATAGATAACTGAACCTAAAATGATGTCAATGGATTTTAAAAACATAGTTTGAGAGTAAAATTAGTTAACTGTTTTTCGTAAACCAATTTGTTGGTTTTTTGTGTTACAGAAAAATCAATTGATTGAATGGAAAAATCAATCGATTGAGTTTTGGTTGTGTTAACTATTTTTATACCAATTTGCTTATAAAAGGGCAGTGCCCATTTTTTGATTTAACCTAATACATTCAATTGATTCTTTTGAGAAATTCTAAGAGAGAAAAAGTGCCCTCACTGTTAGAACACATCTTACATTGATTTTCAACAAGAAAACCTCAAGAACTTGAATCTTGGAGCTTTCATTTGAGTGAGTTTCGTGTAATCGTGGTTTCGCAGCAAAGCTAAGTCTTCTACACTAATTATCATCTATTTGTAATCTGTTCTTTGTGTAGAAGCACTACTGTTTACATTGCTATTGTAGTGCGAGTGGTTTGGATGCAAATTACATAGGGTTTGTGATTTGTAATTGTGAGTTTGATTCCAATATTGCATAGGGCTTGCAATTTGGGTTTGTGAAGTAGGGTTCTGCACTATTTACAACTACAGTGGGTTTCTTGCTTTGACAAGTGTAATTGACTTTGTATTGGATTGATCTTGTTGATCTTTTTAGTGGAATTCTTTGCTAGTTGGCAAAGGACTAGCTGTAGCCCTTGAGGAAGGGTGAACTAGTATAAATCTTAGTGTTCTTGATTTCTCTTTCCGTCATCTTGATCTCTTTTCAATTCTGCTATTATATTCTGAATTAACTGTTCATCACGTTAAATCAATTGTTCATATCTGTTGTTGTTGTTTTGAGATTGGTTGATTTGATCACTTAATTGACTGCTATCTATTTTTGATTCTTGTGTGATATTCTCAACTGTTCAGTTAATTGGTATTCTGAAAAACTCACTGTCATTGACGAAATTCCAATTTACCATTTTTTGGGTTGAATCGATTGTTTGATCTGCTACTGTTATTTTTTCTGTTTTCTGAAATTGATTGATCTGTTTGTCAAATTGTCTGGTTTCAGTTCTTGACTTCAGTTTGAGAATTTTCAATTAACTATTTCTACTATTTATCAGTTAGTTTCTGAAGTACTGGTCTGACTTGTGTTCTTTACTGAACTGACTGCATCTGTGTCTGAATAAATTGCTATCTATTGTTTACTGCTCTTAGTGTGATATTCAATCAATTGTTTATGGTGTTACTTAATTGATTTCTAATTTATCAGGATTGATCTCTGATTTCATTTTATTGCTTCCACATCTTAATTGGTTGATTTCTTGCTATTGACATTCAGTGTGATTATCAAATTGATTGTTCCTGACTTGATCTTTTGCTGTGCATTTCAAAATCACACTTTTGATTATTTCAATTAAGAACTTTCATTCTATACTTCAAGACTTTCCATGTTTGCGAAATTTTTTTAAAGTTCAATTCACCACTCCCCCCTTTCGAACTCGAGCTAAACTTGGTTTTATCAGGGAGCACTAGTAAGTGTGTGGTGGAAGAAGAAGCTGGAGAAGCAGGCCACTTGGAGAAGTGGTTTTCTATAAACTAGGAGCAAATTGCAGTTTATTTGCATGTAGCAAGCAAAATTTCTAAGGATGGACTGGCTGGAGGAGGAGAACCTCAACAACGTGAAAAGGATGCTCAAGCACCAAAATCTTTAAAATTTTCTGAACCTCACTGGAAACCTGTATCCAAATCTAGTGAGGGTATTTTTCGCCAATCTGAGTTTTGAAGATGAGGCAATGTACTCTCATGTGAAGGGGGTGGACATGATTATCATTCAAAAAGTGTGGACTGCAGAGGCTGGACTGAAAAATACAGGTAGAACAGTAGGCAAAGGCAACACCAATTCCTTAGAAAATTTCAATAAAATCCAGTTCTTCAGGTCCTACTTAAGGAATCCTCATGCAGCCATGAGAGGATATCATGTTGGAGGACTCTCTATCAACCCAAGAATCTTAGCTTTCATTGTGATTTGGCTGCTGACACCAGGGGGTTATAATCATGTTCTCTTGACTGAAGAGAATCTCATCTTGATGTACTGTATCATGCATAGGTACAAGATCAACCGGATCAATGTCATCAAGGAGCACATGAGCAAAACAAGAAAGGTTGCTGACTACAGAATCCCCTATGTAGTTCTGGTTTCTAAATTTCTAGAGCACTTCGAAGTGGATTTGGAAGATGAGTTAACAGAGATGGTGAAGCCTCACATTGAGATCACTTGTGCTACATTGCACAGGATTGGACTGAAGAAGGTTAATGATGAATATTGGATATATAAAGCTGAGGAAGAAGGAGATGGGCAACAAGGAAATGAAGATGTTGATGCTGGACAAGAAGGAGATGGTGTTGGACCTAGTGGAACTACTGCTGGAAATTATGCAATGGTGCCTTATGTGCCTCCAATAGACAAGGGAGAACCCTTGTCATGGTTTGAACATATGGTGATTGATAGGCTGGATACCATGGCACATGATCAGAGAGATCATCATGAATTCTGCACTGCAAGGTTTCAACACTTGGATGGTCAAATTGAGGGTATTCAAGAGTAGTTGGCTGACATGTACTATGGAATAAGTACTGCATTCATTGTATTTTGTTGGCTATATGTGTCTTCAATCCCATGTAATGAATTTAATGGGGACAAGAAGTGTGTTGCTATTGATGTTGGTTTTATGCTTTTATTTTATATGGTTCTATATTTCTGTTTTGTTGGTTTAATCAGTTGTTTGGTTTAGTTTGGATTAGGATATGTTTTAATCAATTTGCTTCTTTACTTGGTATCTTTCATGTAATGTCATCAATCATGTAATGTTTTGTTCAAAATTACTGAAATATAATGTGTTTAGTTGTGTTTCATACTGACTTAAACTTTGAGGGAATAAACAAGTATAGGGGATCATTTTACTTAAACTGTTTTTTGAATTGCAGAAAATCAATCGGATGATTTTCTAATTCAATCGATTTATTTTGCCTTACTTGCAATGACTACAAATTACTAATAAGCTGTTTTCTGATTTTAATTTGAGCATAAATCATTGGTGCAGTATGTGCAAGTTTATTTGAAGCAACTCAACACATACTGGATTGCCTTTATCAAATTGGGAGAGATCATTAACACTAATGATGTTATGGTATTTGATGAAGAAAACTTGGACCAAGAATGAAGTAGGAGTTGGTCTAGACTTAGTGTGTGTGTGTGTAAGTATAGTCCAAACCATGAACATGCATCTTGAACCATTGGAATGGGCTTTAAAGGTTTATTACGGACTAATCATATTAAACTGAATTAAGTGCAACTTAATATTTTTGAAAATCATTTCATCAAAGTACTTATAACTGATTGTTTTCGAAATTTAGTTTGATGAATACTGTTAATAGAAAATCAATCGATTTAATTATGTTTTTAATCGATTGATTCGAGACAATTAAATTGTTTTTAAAACTGTTTTAGCTATATAAAACAGAACTAGTTCTTCTCATTTCGAAGAATAGAGATAGAAACTTACTGAATGAATTATTGAGAAAACAGTGAATACATTTGAAAAAGTATTGGCTTTGAAGTGTGCTTTGATTCAACAAGGATTAAGATTGTGAATCTTTAAGCTCATTCTTGGTGCTTGCTTTGGTTTTGCATCACAAGGGAAGTTTCTGGATTCAATTTCATTCAATGGTTTAAATTGAAATTGCAATGTTTTTCGGTTTTGATTAAACATTGTTTTTGTAAGTTGTTTTGCTGCAAGTGTATATGGTTTATGCTTGTAGAAGTGCAGTAGGTTCTACATTGTGTGTAAGTGTTCTTATAGGTTGCAAGTGGGCATTCTTGTAGGGTGCAAGAGGTTGTATTGGTTGTTTTGATTGAACTTGTTGGTTCTTTAGAGAATTACTTTACTTGTTGGCAAAGAGACTAGATGTAGCTCTTGAGGAAGAGTGAACCGGTATAATTTTTGGTGTTCTTGTTCTCTATTAACCCTTTATTGACTCACGTCTTATTTCGGTATAATTTTCTTTACTGAAGCAGATTTTTGAACTGATTGTTTTCTTGATTCAATTAATTAATTTTTCCTGTACTACAACTTTATAATCTCTATTACGTGCTATTCTATGATTTGTGCAAGTCTTCTGAATTTCAAATAATTTGTCTTTATATTACTCAGTTTATTTTGTACACATGTTGATAAGTTTTTTCTCAAAAATTAATTCTTGGAAAATCAATTAACTGATTCTCTGAATTAATCAACTGCGTATACTATTATGTAATTGTGTGAAAAATTGTGATTGATTGTTGGAGTGAATCATTTGATTGAAGTTTTTTCTTTCCAATATGTGATAATTTTTAACTGATTGTTTCGTGTGATTATTGATTTTAGTTTGGAGTTTGTTTTCTTAGTCTAATTTATTCAAGTGATTGTTTTCCTTATTCAATTGATTCAATTTCTTGGTAAAGAATTTCAAGATTTCACATTCACTATTTTTCATCTTTAATCAATTGGAGTGTTTGACAATGTTTTTAACATGTATTAGTAAATTAATTGTTCTTCTGATTCAATTGATTGATTCTTTGTGATATTGTACTGCTAGTTGTTTCAATTAAATGTTCCAGTATTTCAACTGATTCATTCTGTGATTGAATTGTACTGAGATTAATCAATTAATTGCTTTAGCAATTGAATTGATTGATTCTGTTTTATAGTGTAATATAAGGTTTGTTTAATTTATTGTTTTGGAATTTGAATTGATTGATTCTGCTTTGTGCAATACTGTGAGGTCTTTTTAATTAATTGTTTTGGGATATCAATTAATTGATTTTGTTATGTGAATTCAAATTTCCTACTGTTAATTGTTTTAATTATTTTAATACCTTTATTCTTTCTAGTAATTACTTATACTGGTAAAAATCTTTGAAGATTCAATTCACCTCCCCCCTCTTGAACTCAACCTAAAACACTTTTCACAAGAAGGTTTCTTGTTTGTATGAGGTTTACAATTAAGAATGTTTAGTTAGTTTACTTTGCTTGTTGGCAAGGAAGACTAGATGTAGCCCTTGAGGGAGGGTGAACAAGTATAAGTCATGTGTGTCTGATATCTCTTCCGTTAATACTGATTCACTTTTGAATTTGTTGCAAACTTAACTTATCTATGTAAAAATCGATAAGCTATTTTTGTAATCAATCGATTGAATTTTTTGTATTGCACCTACTATTATTCTGTTGTTAATCAAGTTACTACACATACTATTTTCGTTGTGTAATCTTCTTTAATTTAACATATTTCTTTTTTTATCTTACACTATATAAACTGCTATCAATTGAATGTGATTAATTCTTGTGACTTACAACTTATTTGGGAAATTTTGAATTGGTTAACTTTGTATTTCTATCAGTTATTTTTCTTCCAGTAAAAATTCGAAAATTTCATATTCGTTGGCTTGCTTGTTAAATTCATTGTTTAAAACCTACAAGTGATTGAAAATTTGTCTTAAAAATTCTGGGAGTTATTTCAATCGATTGGCTAGTAGTTCAATTGATTAATTTTTCATGATAAGTATTGTTGTCTGAACTTTAAATCGTTTGTATTTAAATTGAAATTGAATTTTTCTAGTGTGCACCTACAAATTGTAGTAAAAGAGATTTTCTTGAAAACTTTCATTCTTTTTAAACAATACATGACAAAATTTTGAATAGTTCAATTCACCTGCCACCCTCCCTCTTGAACTCAATCTAAAGTGTTTTTAATGCCTTCACGGACACAACATCACATAACCCTTCATCCTTATAATTCTTAATGGAGAAACTAAGAAGCACTTGATCAGTCACTTTAATCTCCTTATCTTCACTCAACCATTGTAGCTTGTAAGGTTTTGGGTGGGGAATGGTTGGAAGTTTAAGCTTTTCCACCAATCTCTTACTAGCTACATTGGTACAACTTCCTCCATCAACAATTTTCACTATTTATCATTTAATGTTTTTCAAGGAGAAGATGAGACATTGGAGAACTTACTTTTTCATCATCTTTTATCATCCCAACCATTTTATTTGGACAATCCAAAGCAATGTCTCTGTAACCCACACATTTAAAACATTGCATTGTTTCTTGAAAATTGATTTAGATGAAAAAGATGAAGAATAAGTTTTTCTATTTGACGAAGAAAATGAAAAGTTAATAATTTTAGAAGGTAAGGAAGAAGATGAAGTCTTTTGAGAATCTTTTAGATAAGAAGAATGAAAGATTTATAATACATACTTTGATATGGCTCTTGCTCTTCCTTTTTTTCATGTAAAGGCATGAATCTTTTTCTCAACACTTTTTTCAAATATTTCCAAGTATTTTGAAAATGTTTACCATCAATAATGTCCTTTTGATATTTGTTCCACCAAAATGATGCATAACCCTCAAAGTCCAAAGGAACAAGTTTCAAAATTTTCCGATCTCTAAAATTACAAGAATAGTCAAATTGGTTCACCTTCCTTTCCATTCCTCATATACATTTGGTCCAAATTACCACTAAACTTGGGAAATCTAACATTATTCTTGAACAATTTGTCCTCATGCTTAGATTTATGTGATCTCCTCTCCCTTCTCTCACGGCTAGGTTGATAGAGAAGCATCTACATCACTATCCACCATGTTTGTAGAAGAACTTGAAGAACCTTTACCCTTTCTATGATTTCTGTTTACCAATTCATTCGATTCTTGTAATTGTTGTGTCAAGCTGGAAAATCATAAGAAAAACCTACTCAAACTTTTAAATACAAACATAAAAAACTAGACATGAAATGAGTGGTTACTTTCAATAATTTATTGCAATTTTTCCTTAAGTGTTTTCACGCTCAATTTTTTTTCAGACACTCAAACCATCAAATTACATCAAATTACAGTGTTGTAGTCTCGACCTCACTCAATTCACAAGAGAAAACTCCCAAAAGGTTTCCTCAAGTTTAAATAAAGAAATACTATAACTTGAGAATGCCTGATGGTTATGCCTCAAATTTGCGTAGATGTATGAACATAGAACAAGGAAGAATGATTGGAATGAAAAGTCATTATTGTCATATATTTATGGAGCAGTTGTTGCCAATTGCTTTTATTGCATTGCCAAATCAGGTTTGGAAACCTATAGCTGAGTTGAGTAAATTCTTTAAAGATTTGTTCTCAACTGTTTTGCAGGTGAATGATTTGTCACTGATGGAACATAACATTGTCATTACATTATGTAAATTGGAACGATTCTTTCCACCTGCATTCTTCAACTCAATGGAACACTTACCTATTCATTTACCTTATGAAGCAAGAATTGGAGGTCCTGCTCAATATCGTTGGATGTATCCATTTGAGAGGTAATATATTTAATTTATTAAATTAAACAAGCAAGTTATGAAATTAGTTATTAATGATATGATGATGTTATATTAGGTACTTGAATAAGTTGAAACAAATGGTTAAGAACAAGGCACGTGTTTAAGGGTCAATATCTGAGGCATATCTGGTGCAAGAGATTTCTCATTTTTGTTCATATTATTTTGAGTCTCATGTGCAAACAATGAGAAATAAGGTAAGTCGTAATGACGATGGCGGTGAAAATGAAAAAGTGGACCAAACATTAACAATTTTTAATCATCCTAGTCGCTATAGTGGAACTTCTTCGAGAAGGTATTTAAATAAGAAAGAATTGGAAGCTGCACTTTTGCATGTATTGCTTAATTGTGAAGAAGTGCAACCATTGATCAAGTAAGTACCTTCATTTTATGTCAACGTACATATTTTAAGCATGTATATAATAACTAACATAATTTTATGTATAAATGTTAGAATTTTTGAACAATTTCTAAAAGCAATAAATCCAAATATCACTCAAAGAGAAATCAAGACTAGGATTGCTTTCGGTTTTCCTAGATGGTTTCAAACATATGTAAGTGTCGAGTAATAGTAAATTTACATGCATTAATAGTATGCATTTTTACACTATTATGGCTATATTCGATTTCCTCTTGTCATTCATTTAGGTTCATGATAGGAACAATATGGTTCAAAGTCAATTTTTGCATGACTTAGCATGGGGTCCAAGGAAAAAGGTTCTTACTTGGCCTATATATTTTGCAACGGTTTCAAGTTTCATACAAAAGAATTGAGTATTGGAAAACAAACAGTCAATTATGGAGTTTGTGTTAAGGGTGAGTGTCGCAACCGGCGAAATCGGGTGTTGACAGTGAGCATAGTGGAGATGAAGAAACTTATTATCATGGTATCATTAGGAGATTGTGCAACCAATTATGGAGAACCAAGAAAACAATTAGCTTTATTCAACTGTCAATGGTTTGATATTGAAAGGAATCATGGTGTAAAAAAGTTCACAAGGAATATGATATTGTGGAGGTTCATCATTGTAAAAGATATTTGAATTATGACCCTTTTATACTTGCGACAAATGCAATTCAAGTATATTATATGCCTTATCCCCAAAAAATTAAGGAAAAGGTAGATTGGTGGGTTGTCATTAAAACAAGAGCAAGAAGTATGGTTGATGATCAATATACACTAGAGGTTGCATATGAAGATGGTCTCTCTAATACTAAATATGTGTCAAATGATGAGCTACTTAGTCAACTAAGAGATGATGAAGGTGGATATGAAGTAGTAGAAAATGATGTACAAAATCATAGTGAACATAATGAAGACAACGTGGAAGATGACACACAACTCACTGAAACAGAGTATGAAGAGGAAAGTGATTTTTATGATGAATATATATCTAATGACGATGACATTAATATCAATGATGATCACAAATTTTATGAGCAATATGATGATGATGATGATAATGATGATTTTGGATGATTGAATTGAAGGATATGTCAAATTTGGATGATTGACTTGAAGGATATGTCAAATTTGATACTTTTATTACTAGTGTATTGTTTGCCTTGAATTTTAAATCTTAATTATGTCTTCTTTACATGTTTGACTAAAGAAAAATTATCAATGTCAAACTTTTGTTATTATTTATCTTTTTCAGAAAAAAATAAAATTGAAAAAAAATATTAGCGACCGATTTAGTGACTATTCGAATCGGTCACAGAATCAGTCACAAAATGAGTCACAAAATCAGTTACAGATTTGGTCACAGAATCGGTCACAAATTCGGTTACAGAATCGGTCATAGATTCAGTCACAGAATCGGTCACTATACATCAACGACCAACAAAATAACGACTGATGCGTTTGGTCACTAAATCGGTCACTGTTTTAATCAATGACCGATTTTGGTCATTTAGTGACCGATTTTTTAGTCACTATTGGTGATTTTTCTTGTAGTGTTAATAGATAAATGTTATTGAGTTCCATCTAATTAAGGAATTCAAAGAAAAGTATTTCATTAAAGATATTACTAATATACCTTTAAGAATATGTTAATAAGATTTTTTTAATATTTACTGAATAAAACAATGACTTTTAAGTAAAGACCAATGCTTTGCTTTTTCACTTTTTCTTTGTTTGGATGTGTCTTGTTTTTCATTAATATTTTGTTTTGGTATTTTAAATTCATCTTATTCGTCAACAAACTGTAAGTAATCAAGCGAAAAATCAAATGTAATTGAAAGACAAAATTACAAGATTTTAAAAATTTTAATATACTTAAAATTTGTATTCGATTTTATATTTTTTAAGTGTTGTCAGCACCTAATTTCGTCCGGATAGACAAAATCCACTTCAAAAAAAGAATATATTTATTTTTTAATTAACTTCTAAGGAAAATTAAAAAAAAGGGATTTATTTAATCAAAATTGAATTTTTGTTGTTAAAATATGTGTTAGAAAATCAATCAAAATTTCTTTTTAAATTTTATTCTTCTCCTATTTTCAAAAAAATTTTGAGAATAATAACAAAACACAAAAAATTTTGTGGATCTATCGAGGCTACCACCTCTTGGGTCAGCCCATTTCTTTCTATTCTCACACTCCCTAATCACCCACACACCTTCAAATCTTCAGGATCCTCTCTCTCTCGTCCCTAAATTTTGGTACACCCAACAAACCAACACACAGCAGCGTCACCCTCCAGTGCCTGCAAAAAAGAAATTTTGTCCTCTGCAGGAGCGATCCCAAAGCTGGTAAAAGAGGAGAATGTCCCCTAATAAGACAAGAGAGGACACTACTATTGGTTTTTGGGATATATGGGAGCAGGAAGAGGGAGGAGGAGGACACTGTTACATTCGCATCTGGCTGCTTAGTGAAAGAAAAAAACCTTGGCACAGATTGGACTCACTGGAAACAGAAGGGAGAAGGAATTAGAGAGTTAGGAACGGACATTCTCGAGGTTTTGAGAGAACTGCTGGGAGTAAGGGGAAGGAGGAAGAGAAGAACGACTTCGAGAGGTATCATGGTTCTTTGTTCCTGCTAATTGGTTTCCTTAGTGTGTTTTTATGTTTTGAATGCTTTGAACTTTTCATTCCCTTAATCTCTCACGTGCCCCGAATGATTTCATGCTTCCTCCATTAATTTCTTCTATGCTTTACTGTTGTGTTTGCGCGTATGCCTGTGAATGAATGACTCAAACGTAAAATAAAAAATGATGAGACCTACATAAATGAGAGAACTAGGAGGTGCAACCTTGCACCTCTGTTTTTGCAAACCTCCCTGAACCAGACTCCGCCAGCCTCTGGGACAGCCAAGCAACCCTCACACAATACCACAGCTGCTACCACGAACCTTTCGTCACCATCCTCAAACCACATCTTCACTACCATCTCCACAAAAACCAGCGCCTGTACCCACCGCCACTACCACGCCATTCACGTGCCTCACAACCCTCCATATTCACGTTCCTGCGCCACAGATTCTTCGAACAGCACCTCCTAACCACCTTAATCATGCTCCTCCATCTCTCTTCACTATACCATCAATGACCAATCCATGAACCATCATTTTCCTCCCTCACAACAACCCCATCGCACTAAAACATTAACGAGACTTCTCTAACCACGACTCTGCCTTGCTACCATGCCCAGCGTCACCCTGTTCCCTCACCTTGTCACCCTATCATCACCGAACACACCCTCCATACTCACCAACATAGCCTCGCCACCACCGAATCATCGCCGTCGTTGAAACCAAACAGTTATGCAGCATCAGGCACCCTCATTCCTTGCCATCAAGGTTGTCGGAGGTCATGGTAATGTCACTGTCACCCTCTACCACTCATCACCATCATCCTATCCAATTCCACCTTTGAAACCTAGTCACCAAATAGCCACCCACGCCTCATCCTCACCCTCACTCCTGTCTTGGCAAGAGCAGCAAGGAACCCATAACACCTTTCTCATGCCTCTGACGCCTCTAATGCCTTCCTCCCAACCCAAGCCTCCAAGTACTTCTAGGATGTCTCGTCAACCACCATATCCCCCATGCACCTCCAAACCCACGTAACAAGTACCTGAACCTACCATGAGCCCTCAGTGACACTTTCTTCCTCGCCTCACCATCACACTAAACTTATTTCACCACACCATCTCTCTGCCCTCAAGTCACACCATGCGTTCCTTCTTCCTCCTCAACCACACGCTGCCATCCAAAACCACCACTTCATCCTCAACCTCCCTCTCTCCCTTGCTTCACAACCATCACCATCAAACCCATATTCCTTTCTCGTTCGATGCCCCTTTCCCAACCAACCTCAACCCTAACGTCACCACCATCACCTTCGACACACCTTCCATCAAGCCAACCCCTTCCCATTCACCTCTCTTTTCTCTCACCTCCAAACCACTATGCAGTCATCATACCTTCCACACAGGCCTTTCGCCACCTTTGTTGTGCCACACTCCAAACCTCCAAACCCACGTAGCCACCTAGACTTAAGACCTCACTACCACGTTCCTGCACCACTGCAGCACCAATAGCCAAAATAACGTCCCAAACAGCCCCCTGGCAAGCAGCGCACCCACCTTCTCCCCACTGTCTTCTTCTTCTTTCTCGACTGAATAACCATGCCTCACCTTCCTCTCCTCTTCCATTACGCTTACAAACATCATCACTTCCGTTACTAGGAAGCCAAAGCCATGCTTCACAGCCCTCTACTTGCCTCGTAGCCACCACCCAAACTTCCTAACCACCATGCATGGCCCCCACCCAACAGCACCGAACCACCATGGACCTTCCAGCACCACCTTGCCATCACTGTGCCCCCTACGGAGCCACCGCCAAATAAATGCCTCACACCCACGACCTGCGACAAGTGTTTACGAACTTAATAAAGATATTTAATAGCGTTTGCATTTTGGTTATTCATAAATTATATTTCATTGGTTCACATTCCAGATTATACTTAGGAAAATATTTTCTTGTCTGGTAGAAGATGTCATAGTTCATAATTCACGATTATTTTAGTTTTTATTCCTTTGTCCTATATTTCTTTTATCAGTAATATTATTCCTTTGTACTATATATATATATATATATATATATAGAAATTTTTTTTTATGTTTTTTAAATTTTTTTTTTCAAT